>ENA-UOWG01000401-UOWG01000401.1-activated-sludge-metagenome-genome-assembly--contig:-NODE-401-length-59106-cov-6.269022_pt1 | contig 59106 bp, 40 predicted proteins | sample MGYA00238147_ERZ761563 | MGnify/ENA primary metagenome ERZ761563 (study PRJEB28884, sample SAMN05720216) | anaerobic digester metagenome | isolation source: active sludge of municipal...
CTGCCCGTGGTCCTCGAAGCGGTGCGAAGAGGGCCGTCGACTCCGCCAGTTTTTTAGAAGGGCGGATGAGAATCACTCGGGGGTCTTCAGTCCTGTGGACTGCCCGTGGTCCTCGAAGCGGTGCGAAGAGGGCCGTCGACTCCGCCAGTTTTTTGAGATAGGACGATAATCCCTCGGGGTTTTCAGTCCGGCGGACTGTCCGTGCCCCTCGATGTTCCGCGAAGAGGGCCGTCGATCCCGCCCTCTTTCATGCATGAATCGCTTACAACCCTCCTGATGCAATTCCTCTTTTCCATCGCCTCTATTCCGTGTCCCCTATGACAACCGACAGACTTGAACTCGTCGGTCCCGTCCCCAAGGATCAGAGATGGGCCGGCCATGTTTTTTTGGCCGGGGACGTCCTGATCCCCCGGGGTGTGACCGTGCGCGTCGCTCCGGGCGCCGTCATCGAGATCGGGGACCAACGCCGTTGGACGTGTGAACAGGCCGGGTTTGTCCGGGATTCGGATCCCGAGGGGCAGTCGTCTTCCCTGTGCGTGCTCGGCCGTTTCCTCGTCGAGGGGAATCCCTCCCATAAGATCCGGTTCCATGTCCGAGGGCGGTCCGGTGCCGCCGTCATTCCCCTGGAAAAGTCCTCCGTGCGGATGAGCCATTTCGACATGGAAGGGTCCGGCGGGGGGAGAGCGGTGCATTCCCTCGGCGCCTCTTCCGTGGACTGTCGCGATTTCCATGTGCGCGGATTCGAGACGGCCTTGCGGTCCGGTCAGAAGAGCCGTTTCTCCGCCGAAAGAGGGGCGGTGTCCGACTGTACGAACGGCGTCATCGTGGCTATGGGCGCCAGGGCTCATCTGAAGGGTATCGAGATATCCGATTGTCCCCAGGAAGCGGTCCGTCTTCAACACGAAAGCCGGTGCGTCTGCGAGGACCTGAAAATCAGCCGATGCTGTTGGGGGGTGTTCATGGAAGACGCCGCCCGGGCCAGCATTTTCGGGTGCGATATCTCCGATGGACGGTTGGGGGGTATCCGCATGGATCAGGAGACGGATCTGACTTGTCGGTCCGGACGGTTTGTGAAAAATGCCAGGGGATTGGAGGTCGGGAAGGGGACCCTTCGGATTCAGGAATGTGTTTTCGAGGGGAATGGCACGGCCGTGATGGCGTGCGCCGGCGAAGCGGTCCTGTCGAACTGCCGGTTGATCGAGAATGGAGTGGGATTCCTCGGAAATGCGCCGGCTCAATACCGGCTGGATCTGTGCCGGGTCAGCCGGAACCATAAATGGGATTTTCAGTGCGAGGACGGCATCTGGTTGAAACGCGTCCGGGACGGCGAGGGCGGCGAATCGATCGTCGGGCGGAAAGACATTCCTTTACAGAAGAAGAACACGCGCTGCTTGGGCGGTGTGATGAAGGGAAACGAGACTTGGAACGGAAGCGTCGTCCTCGAGGGGGATACCGTGGTTCCTCGGGACGTCTCGTTGGAGTTGTCGCCGGGGACGCGGGTGCGATGGGGAGATCGGAATTCTTGGATATTCAGGAAGAACACTCTTTTGGCCGAGGAGAAAGACGGTTCCCCCAGCCTCCACGTGCTGGGGCGTCTCACCGTCCGCGGAACCCCGGGGGATCCGGTGCGAGGAGTCTTTTCGGGCGGCGCTTCCAGGGGGATTGAACTCCTGGGGGAGAGCCGGACCGTCATCGATCATATGGTGATGACGGGGAAAGAGGATGAGACCGGGTTGTGGGTGGAGGAAAAAGCGAATCTGCGGGCCCGCCGGTTGGACCTTTCCGGTTTTCAGATCGGCTTGAAAGGAAAAGGGGACGCCGATGTCTCTCTGACGGACAGCCGTTTTTCGGACAACACGTGGAGCGGATTGGTGGCCGACGAGAGATTGAAAGCCCGTTTGGAACGGGTCCAATGCGATGGGAACGGTTATGGCATCCGGATCACGGGGCGTTCTCAAGTCCGTTGCGAGGATGTGAGCGTTTGTTTCAATCGATTGGATGGAGTCCGGGTCGGTGGAGACGGTGAGTTGTCGGCGGATATCCTCCGCGCCTGTTCGAACGGGCAATTCGGGGTCATGATCGAACAGAAGGCCCGCTTGGAGATGGATCGATTCGATGTGTCAGGTAACCGCGTGGGCGTTCTGATCGAGGGCGGTGAGTGCCGGCTGGCCCGAGGGTCTGTCCGCGAGAACGCGGCCTATGGCATTCACATCCTGTCGGGGGTCCCTGTGGTGCGGGATACGGAGATTTATCGGAACCCGCAGGGCATCGCGTGTTCTCCTCGGGCGGATTTCGTTTTCACGGGGCAATCCATCTCGGGCGCTGGCGTATTTCTGCGGGCCGGAGTCTCGGGGCGGATATCCCGCTCGGGTTCAAAGGCGGGATCGTCCGTCTCCTCGGGCGGTGGGGACGCGCGCGTGATCGGTCCGTCCGATGGACTTGCCGTCGGCGGACGAATCGCTTCCTATGGGGGGGATGAGCAGAAGGTCGCGTGTCGCCGGACGCTGGTCGAGATCCTGCATGTCTTGGACGAGCACGGGCCGGATGTATTCCTGACCTGTGGTTGGGCCGTGAGCCTCCTTTTGGAGAAACACGCCGAAGATCCGGGTTTTGTGTCGGTCGGCGGGAGGGACATCGATTTGAACGTGAATTCATTGAAAGTGGACCTGAGAACCTTTGAGGGATTGATCGATCGCTTGGTCCGTCGGGGTTATGCCGTCACGGAGCGGCAGCATAATAACTATTTTTTGAGACGAGCTTTCGAAGGGTCCACCGTCATGGTCGAACTGGATTGGCCGTCTCCTCGGGACTTGCTCTATCCGGTCAACCGGTTGGCTTTTGAGGGGATGAACGAGCGGATCGCGTTGCGCGAACGGCTGCCGGATTCGACGGAACAGCGCGAGGCCGAAGTCGTCTCCTCCGATATCGTGGGGTGTCTTTGTGAACGGGGATTCCATATCGCGCGCCGCTCGAAACCGCGGGACCCTTATGACGTCTATTCCCTTTGCCGATATTACGGGACCGGCCCGGAAGAGGTGGCCCGTCGGGTGGGAAAGACCCTCGGGGTCGAGGTGGTCCGGGAGGCCGTCGCTCATTTGGCGGAGGCGTTCGGACATGAGGAGGCGCGGGGGCCACGGGGGGTCGTCGATTTCATCGGGTCCGGAAATGACCGTCAGGCCGCGGAGATTAAAAAAGAGGCTTACCAGTCTGTTCATCGGGTTTTGGAATTGCTGAAATACTGATATGAAAATGAAAAGTTCAGGCGTTTGGAAACGGGGCGGGATCTTGGTCCTGGCGGACCGCTGTTTTAGCGCCGATGAGTGCAAGACGGGAGTCGGGGCGATCCGGTATATGGATAACGTCGTCGGGGTCCTGGATCGGGAACAGGCGGGGAAGACCACTCGTCAGGTGCTCGGGTTCGGCAAGGGGCTCCCGATCGTGGCTCGCCTGTCGGAAGCGATGGCTCTCGGACCGGATCATGTTTTGCTGGGGATCTCCCCTTTCGGGGGGCGTTTCCCGTCGGACTGGAGGCCCTTTATCCGCGAATCGCTCCGGCGTGGGCTCAACATCATCAGCGGTCTCCATGACAATCTGTCGGACGATCGCGAGTGGCGCGCTCTGGCTCATAAAAATCATTGCCGCCTCATCGATCTCCGTAAGCCGCCGGAAGGATTGACCATGTCCCGTGGATCTTGGTTGAAGAGAAAGGCTGTCACGATCCTGACGGTCGGCAGTCATTCCAACGTGGGGAAGATGACGACGGCGCTGGAGTTACGCCGGGCATTCCTCCGGAGGGGATTCCGGGCGGGTTTTGTGGCGACGGGGCAGACGGGGATTCTGATCAAAGGGGGCGGCGTCTGCATCGACGCGGTTCCGGGGGATTTCATGGCGGGCGCCGTGGAATCCATGATCGATCGGGAGGCCCGTCGGAACGACTGCGTGTTCGTCGAAGGGCAGGGGTCCCTGACGAATCAGGCGTTCAGCGGCGTGACGGCGGCTCTTCTCCATGGGACCATGCCGGACGCCATGGTTTTCTGCCATAAGATCCTGAAGGCCTCCGACCGTTTCGGATTCAGATTCCCGCCGCTCGCCGATTTGATCCGCTCCCACGAGGATTTTTTGGCTCACCACAAGCGGTGCCGGGTGGTTGCCGTCGCGCTGAACACGGACGGATTGTCGGATCGCGAGGCCCGGAAAACCATCGCCCGGACTGAGCGCTCCACCGGCCTTCCCGCGGATGATATAATACGGAACGGACCCGGCCGGCTCTCCGCGGCCTTGCTCAAGATGTGTCGGAGATAGGAGAGACCGATGTCCTACAAAAGGAGACGCGCCATTGTGACCAGGAGGAAGAGTCTGTGTCTGGGGTTCGCGGACATGACCGGGCACCTGTATCATCGGAATTTGCCGCTCAGGCGGTCTGAGTCCGTCCGGAGAGCCCTCGAGCGTGTCCGGGCCATCGGACTTTCCGTCAATGGAGCGAATTTCCAGGGATATCGCAGCATCGAACGGTCGGACCTGATAGTGGTTCCCGATCCGCGGGCCCTTTACGTCCCTCGGACCCGGGAGACTCCCGAGGGATGGGTGTTGTGTGACGTGTGCGATCCCCATCGACGTGCTCCTCTCCCTCAATCTCCCCGCCGCATCCTTCAGAACGCCGTCCGGTCGGTGATCCGGCGGACCCGGGTGTCGCGCGTGAGGATGGGGGCGGAATGCGAATTCTATCTGTTGCCGGGCAGGTCCGTCCGGTCGATCGCGGCGATCGAACGCGGGTCACACATCCGGGTCGCTGAACGGCTCCGGAACGTCATCGCCGAAGCGCTCGTCGATATGGGAGTCGCGGTGTCCTGCCATCATGTCGAAACGAATTCGCCGCTCCAGCAGGAGATCGTCCTGGAATCGACGGATCCGGTCTCGCTGGCGGATCGGATCCTTCTGGTCCGTGAGACCGCTCATCGGTTGGCCGAGAAAGCCGGTTGGGTGGCGACGTTCATGCCGCGGCCATTCCCGGACCGGAACGGGAACGGGTTGCACGTCCATATCAGTCTGTGGAGGGGGAATGGAAACGTTTTTTATGACCGACAGAGGAAAGGCGGTCTCAGCCGCGCGGCCGACCGTTTTGTGGAAGGGATCTTGAGGCATACCCCGGCCTTGATGGCTTTCTGCGCCTCGACCACCAATTCGTATGGGAGGCTGATGTCTTCCGCGCATGTGCCTCAGAGGGCTCTCTGGGGTTTTCAAAACAGGACGGCGGCTGTCCGCATCCCGTCGGCGTGCTGCGGGGACAAGCAAACGCGGATCGAATACCGATTGCCGGACGCCGCGGGGAATCCCTACTTGGTCTTGGCGGCCATCCTGATGGCCGGCGGAGACGGCGTCTCTCGGGCGCGTTCTTCCCGGACGGACAAGGACGAATTCGCCCCTCCGTCGGCGGAGCGGGCCGGGGTGCTCCCGCGAACCTTGGACGGGGCCTTGGACAGGTTGTCCTCTGACCGGATGTTCCTTCAGGCGGAGAACGTCTTCCCGTCCGAGATGGTGTCTCATTGGATCGGCATCAAATCCCGTGAGGCGGAGGCCGTCCGCGCGCGTGTTCATCCCTTCGAGAAAGAACTCTATTTTGACGCCTGATCCGACGGCCTCCTCCGCCCCGGAGAATCACATCGTTCCATCCGACAGAAAACCATGAAAAAGAGACCGACCGAGCCGATCCTCCCGAAACGATGGAAGGCCCAGCCCCATTTCCTCATGCGGTCCACCGGGATCGAGTTCGAACTGATCGAGTCCCTCTCATTTTCCGAGACGTACGCCCGCTTTCATTCAGGTCCGGCGAAAAAATCCGCCCGACATCCGATCGATGAGAAGGACAGGCTCTTGTTTGAGGATGAATTGGGCCGTCAGGAAAAAAAGTTGTGGCAAGTGTTCCGAAGAGAGGACATCCAGGAGGCCCTCTATCTGCAGAATCCCAGTCTCTGGAGTGACATCAACCGGCTGATCGGGAAGGGGCTTTCCGGACGGAATTGGAAGGTGAGGGAGAAGGAACAGAAAATGGTCCTTTACCTCCAGCGGTTTTGCGCCAAGAACGAGACGCACTCTTTTTTCGGCCCGACGGTCTGGGGCCGGATGACCGAAGACGCCGGAAATCGGCTCGCGTTTAAGATGAGCTCCGCCCCCTGGATCGCCCGACGACGGGTGACGCTGGAGACTTGGGCGGTGGAGCACTTGGCCGCTTTGATGAGCGGGGATCCCTCCGTGCGCCCTTACATCCCGCTGAAACTTTCCCCGGAATACAGGATCGAGGGGGGATCGGTCCGGAGGGGACATGACACCGTGTTCTCCGACCTGACCGGGCCCGACCGGACCGTCCTGTCGGCGGCCGCTCAAGGCAAGACCCGGGCGGAGATCGGGTCCGGAGACGTCGATCCCGTCATCTCCCGATGGGTCCGGAAGGGAGTCGTTCTGGACAGGCTCCTTATCCTGCGGAGCTGGCCGGATCCGCTCCGCGTCTTGTCGGAATGGGCCGGTCGACTTCCGGCGGACTGCCCGTCGAGGGGACATTGGGTCGAGCTTTTGTCGAAGATGGCGGGATGGGGGGAGGCGTTGGCCGTGCTTTCCGGCCCGGCGAAGATCCGCCGGATCGAGCAATACGAGGAGGAATTCCGCCGTCTCGCCGGAACGGCCCCTCGGCGGGAAGGCGAAGGGCGGGTCCATACCGGAAGGACGCTTTTTTTTGAGGCCGCCGAACGTCGCGTGGAGGGGCTGCAGTGGGGCCGGGCGCTCCGGGACGATTTCTCGGAACGCATGTCGATCTACGTGCGGCTGTTCTTGCTGCATGCGATCGCGAAAACCGGCGATCTCATGGCGGCGTTGGAGGCTTATCGCCGGGAGAAACCCGGGAAGGATCTGTGGCTGGAGGATGTTTGGCGCAAGATCGACGAGTGGAAGGGGAATCCTTGGACCTTGCGCGTCCGGAGGATCCACGATCGGATCACGGCCGAATTGGAAAAAGTGATCGATCGAAAGACTGGCGTCTGCCGGTTGACGTGGGATCAATTCGGTTTTCTGGACGACCTGATCGAGGACGAGGGCGAGGCCGGACTGGAGTATTTGCAGGTCCCGTTCGACGTGTTCTTGTCCGCCGAGAGTCCGGAGGCGGTCAATGCGGGGGATTATCAGTGGGTCCTGGGAGAGGTCAATTTCTGTAATTACCCGATCCTCCTGAAGACACTCTTTGCCTGGAACGCCCCGTCGATGGAATCGGTCCGGCGGCAGGAGGCGTCCTATTTCCGAAAAGACCGGCTCCACGCTTTTCAAGGGTCGGCCCTCCGGGACCAACGGGCCCGGTGGGAGGGGCTTGAACGGCTCGTCTCGATCGAACACGACGCCCACATGACGAATATCGGGAACGGCCCCGAGGCGACGGTGCCGGTGGGGGAGATGAGATTGGAGAAAGACGCCGACGGATGGGTGTTGAAGCGGGTCGGGCGAGATCAAACCTACTTCCCCATGGATATTTTCTATGAAGGATTCCCACGGCGGGGACTCACGGACAGTATCTTCCCCCATTCGTATGTCCCTCAGAAACATTGCCCGCGCATCGTGTTGGAGAACATCGTGTTGGAAAGAGAACGTTGGCTCCTGACGGACGAAGACCTGAAGCGGTATCGTTTCGATTCGGCGGGGATGGACCTGTTTTCGGAATTCATCCGGTTCCAGCGGGATCATCGTATGCCTCGATATGTTTTTGTGAAGGTCAATCAGGAGGACAAGCCGGTCTTCCTCGATTTCGGGAATTATTTCCTGATCGAGGCCGTCGCGCGCCTGATCCGTCCGGCCCGGGAGATCCTTGTGACGGAGATGGTTCCCGATCCGGACCACCTGTGGCTTCGGGATGACAGAGGCCGTTACACCTGTGAATTCCGGGTGAGTTGCGGATTGAATCGATCGGAGGAGTGATATGAAAGTGCTCTACGTGGTGTCTGTCGCGGACAATACGCTCTACCAGGGCCAGTTCCGTCTGGCGGGGAGATATCAGACGTACGGCCAGCAGAGCTTCATCTATGATTTCGTGTCGGTCGCCCATCGCCAGGGGCATGAGGTCGAACTGTTGGTCGATGCTCCCGAGCAGTTCGCGTTGGTCCAGCCCTTGAGGGAGCGTTGCCGGATCGGCGATCTCCGTCAGCTCAACGAGAAGGCCCGTCGATCGGAGAGGGTCGTCCTGGACGTGATCGCGGAGGAGGTGTGGACGACATACGATTTTTCGGCGCCGACGGTGAAGATCGTCCATGATGCCCTGGGGGCCTATCCGTTCGATCGCTGTCCCTTCTTCGTCTGTCTATCGGAATCGGCTTACCGGTATCAGAAGAGATCGATCCCCGAGGGGAAGCTCCGGATGATCCACCAAGGCGTCGATCTCCGGCGGTTTCAACCGGTCCCGGCCGGGGGGCGGGGCGCTCGCCGGCCCCGGATCCTGGTGTATTCCCGTCTGGAAGGCCGCAAGAAGAAGACCATGATGGATGTTGTCCGAGCTTTGTTGAAACAGGATGTCGATCTGACGGTGTTGGGTGACGGGGAAGGTTTTTGGGAGTTGAGCGACGAGTGCGGGGAGAAGATCACGCTGGTCAACTATATTCCGTGTCAATGCATTCAGAATTTCCTGCCGGGGTTCGATCTGGTCGTTTCCTCCGCCCGGGGCGTGATGGAGGCCATGGCCTGTGGGATCCCGGCGATCTCGGCGGGATTGGGATACGGCGGGCCCGTCACGGAGGCCGCTCTGCCGGAGCTGATCCGGACCAATATCACGGGGTTTCACTCGGAACGGTCCGTGGATGTGTTGGGCGAGGACGTCGCCCAGATGCTGTCCACCGACGGGGCTCAATGCCGCCGTTTGGCGGAACGGAATTTCGATATGGCCCATTTCGTGGAAAAGGTGATCGCGTTGAGTCGATGAACGGACCGTTGACGGAGCGGATAGCGGGTGTCATGGGTTCTGCGATCTCCTCGGGGCTGTTTCCCGGGGGGCAGGTCGTTGTCTCTGTGAGGGGAGGCGTGGTCCTCGACAAAGCATACGGGACTTTGGGGACGGCCGCCGACGGGCCCGTGACCGGAGAGACTCTGTATGACCTGGCTTCCCTGACGAAGATGTTCGTGACGACCTTGGCGTTGAGACTGGTGTCGAACGGGCGACTGGATCTGGAGGAATCGATCGGCGCGTATCTGGCGGATTTCGAGGGGTCGGATGTGCGGGTCCATCACCTGCTGACGCATAGCGGCGGATTGACGGTCCCCCTGTATGAACACACGGAATTGTTCGGCCGTGATCGGGCGGAGGTGGTTCGTCTTCTGCGCGGATCGGCGCGGGCTTTTAAACCGGGCAGCCGGTCGTTTTATAACGATAACGACCATATCTTGTTGGGGTTGATCATAGAGAAGATCACCGGGCAACCCCTCTCTCAGGCGGTCGAGACGATGGCGCGGGGCGATCTGGGGTGTGCGGCGGTCCGATACAATCCGGCGAAGGGGGCCTCCGTCGCCGGCGCGTCGGTCTGGCGGTTCGGCCGTGACGAAAAGCGCGTCGTCGGTGAGGTTCATGACGATGTGGCTTGGGTGATGGGGGGTGTCGCCGGACATGCCGGCCTCTTCGCCTCGGCCCGGGATGTCTGCCGCCTTGCGGCCCGTTGGCGCGAGAGCGGACGCGGTTTGTTCGACGAAAGACTTCATGGGCGGGCTGTATCGAGCCGATTCGATCGCGATAATCTCGGCGAATCCGTCGGTTATGGTTGGAAAATAGGCGTCCGAAGGTGGATGAGCGACCGCGCCTCCCCTCGGGCCTACGGTCATCTGGGATACACGGGGACGATGATGGTCATCGACCCCGAATATGATGTGATGGCGGTCTTTCTGTCGAACCGGGTTTATGCGGCTCCCCGGTTCTCGGGGAAGAACGCGCTGATGGATGTGCGTGCCGCGGTCATGGATGCCGTGCTCGGTTGGGCCGCGTCGGTTTAAATCCCTATTTCAAAATCCAAATAAGATTTGTTGTTCGCGTCGTCCGACGCTTCGACCCGATAGCGGCCTTTGTCGAGTCGGAGGGGCCGCCTCGTCGTTTTGCCTTGGATCTTGTCCAGCGATCGGGTCTGTTGGATCCCGGCCTCCGTCATGACCACGCTCTTGAGCCCGGACCGGTCGTCGGTGACCGAAAGAATGATGTTCTTTTGGGCGATGGGTTTTGAAACGTCGACCGGAGTCCCTTCCGGCGTTTGGAGTTCAATCCGGGGGGCTGTCACGTCGATGCGGCAGAAACGCGCTTTCGGAAAAAAAGACGGATAGCATTTCTCGATGGGCCAGTTTAAACGCGCTTCTGTCTGACTGCAGAGTCGGGCCCCTTCTCCCCGGCCCATCGTGATGATGCCGATGTGTTGGAATTCGTTGCCGGCATCGAAATTGCGCGCCTCTTCGTGACGGCAACCGAAGAAGATGAGGTCGCCGGGGGCTAATTCGTCCGGGATCTCGTTGATGGCGAGTGTCGACAGTCCCAAGACGCTCAGGGCTTCGAAAAGCCGCCGGACGTAATAGATGGAACCCTTGCTGTCCACCTTGTGGCCGCTGGCCGCCAGGTTCAATCCTCCCGCCAAAAGACATTGGGAGACGTAATTGGCGCAGTTGTTCTTGTAGAAGATGTAGGCGTCGTTATGCATCAGGGCCCACTTGAGGGCATAAGACACTGAGAGCGCCGGACAATACGTCAAATTTGTCATATAATTAATCGTCGGAGGGTGAACCTTTTAATCCGCCTATTTTACAATATGAAAATGGATATTGCTTCTGAAAAAATGAAGATCGTTCTGGCCGCTGTTCAAGTGCGGTGGCCCCGCCCTTTTTTGGGTTTGGCGAACCTGAAAGCCTGCGCCTTGGCCGATCCGAAGGTCCGTGACGGGACAGACATCGTCATCCTCGATTGTGCCTATCGGACGGAGGCGGACGTTCCTTCCTTGGTGGACCGGATCCAAGCCCAGGATCCACGGGTGGTCGGGTTCACGTGCTTTGTGTGGAATTGGGTCGGTGTCGCGGCTGTGGGCCGGGAATTGAAACGACGGGTCCCTCAGGTCACGATCATTTTGGGCGGTCCGAACGTGGGGGACATCGACCGGGAGACGCTCCGGGAAAATGAATGGGCGGATCTTGTCGTCCGGGGGGAAGGGGAAGAGACTTTTTTGGAGTTGTTGGCGGTGTGGCGGGGAGGAGGGGACGGCTATCGGGACGTGCGAGGGGTCACCTACCGCGAGAAGGGTGAAATACGGCGGACGGAGGACCGCCCTCCGCTGGAGGACTTGGGGCGTATCCCGTCGCCCTACCTGATGAACCTGATCGATTTGCGGACCGTCAACACGGTGGTGAACTATGTGGAGGTGTCCAGAGGATGCCCTTATGGTTGTCGATACTGTCAGCACGGATCCCGTCAGACATTGCGATATTTTCCCGTGGAAAAGATACGGCAGGAGATGGATTACATCGTCAGGAGAAGGGGGAAGGGCTCGCTGCAGTTGTTGGATACCAATCCCTTCCAGGGGGCCGAGGTGCTCCGCCGCGTGATGGATCATTTCCATGAATTGGCAAAGGGGAAGAACATTGTTTGTGAGTTGAACGGGAATGTGGTCCATCTGAAAGAGGGGATGGTCGGGAGTCTGGACAGTCCCAAGGTGCTGCTGGCGTTCGGGGTTCAGAGCACGGATGGAGAGGTCTTGAAAGCCATCGACCGCCAGTTCGACCTGGAGCGGGTGGAGACGAATTTAAAGAAATTGCAGTCGCTGGCGCCGAAGGCGAAGATCGCGTTGCAGATCATGTTGGGTTTGCCAAAGGATACGCCGCGATCGTTTTTACATACTCTGGATTGGTGCCTGTCTCTCCATGTGGATCAAATCACCGTTTACCGCACGTTCCTTTTGCCGGGGACGGGGCTGTGGAACGAGCGGGAATCCCTCGGTTTGAAATACGACCCCTCTCTGCTCAATCAGATCCTGGAGACGCCGACTTTTTCGGATATCGAGATGAACCGGATGCAGGAATTGGCGACGGACATCGTTTTGTTGCGGACGATGCCCTTGGTGCGAGACTTGTTGTGGTCCTATGGCGAGTTGTTGAAGGGGACAGTGGACGGAGCGCAGGTCCATGTCCACCGGGCTTTCATGGGATGGTTGCGGGACCATGACGGGACTCTGAGGGGGCGTCTGGATCGGGGCCGATCCATGGAATGGAGCCGTCGGGGATTGTTCTGGGACAATGAATTCACCCTCGAGAAAGAGGAACGGGTGGCGGTTTTGAAGGGATTGGCGGCCTATCTGAAAGAGGTCGGACGGGACCATGATCTCCCTCGGGCGGATGATCTGGAGAACCGGACCGGCGACGAGATCCGGCGATACGAATGGTTGGCGAATCTGAGCGGTTATATGAGGAAACTCGACGGAAAGATCGCCGGGGTCCGGGACGCGTTGTTGTTGGGGAGCGATATTGTCGGTGTCGTGGAGGAACTGAACGGAGAGGGGTGGGGATTGAGAGGGATCGATGTGACGAAGAGGCCATACTATTCGATACGGCAGTTGACGTTGAGCCGGGAATGGGACAAGGTCCGGGTGGCTTCCTACGAGGAATTGCGGGAGATGCGAAACGAAGGAGTGAGATCGGTCGTTCTGGAACGGATGTGGAATACGTTGAACGGGGATGAACGGGCGGAACAGACCTTGAGGGGGCTCATGGAGGGGATGGAGTCTATCACGTTTTTGGATGAAGCGGCGGCTGATCCGTCTGATGGCGGCCGCCTGGGGAGATTATTGGAAAGAATGGGTTATGTGGAGTCTGGTCGTCATGAGGTCGGGGACATCGGATCGGAAAAGATCGCGGCGAAATGTTGGAGAAAGGTCTCTCCGTGACGGCGGATCGACGGATGAAAGTGCTGCTGGTCGGGATCCAGACGTATCGCGGATACCCCTTCCTGAGTCTCTACAACCTCCAATCATACGCGAAGGGAGGCGAGGGGGTTCGGGTGAAATCGGATATCCGGGTTCTTGAGTATCACTACCGGGGTGGCGGGGATGACGAGGAGATCTTGAATGCGTTGAAGGATCAGGGGGCCGACGTGATCGGTTTCACCTGTTATGTGTGGAACATGTCGGGGGTTGAATCCATCGGACGTGAACTGCGGCGTCGGGATGACCGGGTCAAGATCGTTTTGGGAGGACCGAACGTCTATGACGAGTCGTGCGGTCCCGAACGGTATCTGGATTGGGCGGATGTCGTCGTCCGAGGGGAGGGGGAGATCACCTTCAGCGAATTGGTGAGGGCTTGGGAGGACGGGGCCCCGTTGTCGGGCGTCGAGGGGATTACATTTCGTGAAGGGGAGGAGGTCCAATCGACGGAAGATCGGGCGTTGTTGGGCGAACTGGACCGTATCCCGTCCCCCTACCTGTCGGGGATGATCGATCTGGAGAAGGTGGAGACCACCAATAACTATGTCGAGGTGTCCCGGGGATGTCCCTTTTCGTGCAGTTATTGCAAAAGGCCGAATTTGCAGCAACGGGCGCGGCTGTTCTCGTTGGAGAGAATAGAGGCGGAGATGGATCACATCCTTCGCAAGAGAGGCAAAGGGATGCTGGTTCTCAGCGATGCCGATCCTTTTATGAGGACGGACCGGACGAAGCGCCTGTTGATGAACTTTTACAGGCTTTCTGAGGGGAAGAACGCCCTGTTGTCGTTCAACGGGGACGTCATGCATCTCAAGGACGATCTGATCGAACCGCTGAATTCCCCGCAGATCGTCATCGCCTTGGGAATACAAAGCACCGATCCGCAGGTGTTGGCGGGAGCGAACCGGCAATTCGATGCGACTCGGGCGCGAGCCACCGCATTGAAATTGAGGGAAAAAGCGCCTCTGGCGAAGATCATATTGCATGTCATCATCGGCCTTCCCCGGGATGATTGGAAATCCTTCCGGTCGACGGTCGAGTGGTGCCTGTCGGTCAATCCGCACCATATCATCTTGTTCAGGACATTGGTCCTTCCCGGCACTGAATTGTGGCTGAAGAGCCGGGAATACGGATTGGAATATAATCCGGAACAGATGAATCTGTTGGTCTCAACCCCCACCTTGTCGAATGAAGAACTGAATGCGGCGCATGAGCTTGTGACCAGGATCAATGCGTTGCGGACGGTCCCTCTGATCAGGGATTTCTTTTGGAGATACGGCCACTCTTTGTCGGGAAGCGCGGAGGCCCCGTTCGTGACGGCGGCCGAACGTTTTATCGAGTGGGTGACGGATCAGGATGAGTATTTGAGGGAACGATTGGATATGAAGAACTCCGTGGATTGGAGCCGCCGGGGACTCTACTGGGATAACGAGTTCATGTTGGCCAAAGAGGATCGCTTGGCCCTGTTGGAGTCTTTGGGGGAATATTTGGAAATCATCTCGCCGGAGTTCCCGTCCGACGGGGATTGGGGAGGCCGGATCCGGACGGCGATGGAGCGGTATGAGTGGCTGGATCATCTGGAAGGATATCTGAAACAAGCGCTGAAGACCGAGGGGGACCGGAAGAATGGCGTTTTGGTCGGGAGGGACATCGTGGGCGTCATCGAGGGATTGAACGGCGCGGGATGGCGCCTGCATGGAGTGGATGTGACGGAACGCGCCTGTCAGTCCATCCAGCAACTGACGTTGAGTGCGGAATGGGACAGGATCCGGGTCGCCTCGTACGATTCGCTCTCCCAAGCCCCCTGGAAGGGATTTCAAAAACTTGTTTTTGAGCGGATGTGGGGGACCTTGTGTCAGGACGCCCGTCTGGAAGATAAGATGAACCATCTTGATCGTTATGCGGAGCCCCGAGCCATGATCATGTTCCTGGAACGTGACGGCGATGATCTCACGGGGAACGGGCGACTCGAGCACGTGTTGAAGGGGTTGGGGTATTTGGAGGCCGGACGAATGGAAGTGGGCTCCCTGTCGGGGATCCCTGTTTTTGCTCGATGTTGGCAGAGGGATCATTGAGCATGACTGAAAAACGAATGAAGATCGTCTTGTGCGGCGTTCAACCCCATGACCCTTGGCATCCTTTCCTCAGTCTGGCCAATTTGAAGGCTTTTTCCGGAACCGATGAGATGGTCGCGTCCCGGTGCGATATATCGATACAGGAGTTCTGTTATCGGAAAGACAAGAACCTGAAGGACATCGTGGGCGCTTTATCGCGCGAACGGCCCGATGTCGTGGGGTTTGCGTGTTATATATGGAACATCGAGGGAGTGATAGACGTGGCCCGGGAACTGAAACGGATCGCCCCCTCGACGAAAATCGTTCTGGGAGGACCCAGCGCGGAATACGACCTGGGAGGGCAGCCGTTGGCGGCTCAGGCTTGGGCGGATGTCGTTGTTCGCGGGGAAGGGGAAGAGACGTTCCTGGAACTGCTGAAAGCCTGGTTGAGCGGACGGGAATGGGGCGCCGTGGCCGGATTGACGTATCGGCGGAATGGAAAGATCGAAGTCACCTCCGACCGGCCTTTGATGGAGGACTTGAGCGTGATCCCTTCTCCTTATATGACCGGGGCGATCGACGTCGGGAAGACCTCCAGCGTGTTCTCTTATGTGGAGTTCGCCCGCGGGTGCCCGTATTCCTGTAAGTTCTGCCAGAGATCCGTCGACCGTCATAAGCCCCGCTATTTCCCGACGGAACGGGTGGTCGCGGATATGAAACGGATCATCTCTATCAAGGGAAAAGCGGTGTTGGTGGTCATCAACGCGGATCCCTTCATGGAACAGCTCCTGATGGATCGGTGCTTGAGGTCGTTCAATGCCGTGGCGGAAGGGAAGAACGTGATCTTGGCTTTCAACGGGGAGGTGACCCATGTGGATGACGACCTCCGGACCTTATTGAATTCCCCTCAACTGTTCATGGCGTTCGGTGTTCAGAGCATCCACAAGGATGTGTTGAAGACGGTCTCCCGCGGTTTCGACCGTGACAAGACGGACCGGAATCTGTCGGCGCTGGAAAAACAGGGCTCCTTGTCGGCGAAGGTGATCAACCTGATGTTGCCTCTCCCGAAGGACACCCCGGAGTCTTATCTCACCAGTCTGAATTGGGCGGTGTCTTTCGGGGAAACGCAGGTCATCACCTATCGGACCCAGATCTATCCGGGGACGGAACTGTGGAATGAAAAGGAGGTCCTGGGATTGACCTATGACCCCCGCCTGATCAACCAGGTTTTATCCACCCCGACGTTCAGCAAGGAAGAGATCGAATCCGCCCAGGAACTGGCCATGTATGTCAACTTGTTGCGGACACTGCCTTTGGTGCGGTCCTTGGTGACGGAATGGGGTCATGCCCTGTCGGATCGGGAGCGGAACTCTCATGTGCGTCTTTATGCCGAGCTCCTGGCGAGTCTTCGAGGGCGGGATGTTTATCTGAAGGAACGCCTGGACCGTCGTCATGAGATGGAATGGAACAGGAGAGGACTTTATTTTTACAGCGAATGGACCCTGTCCAGAGAGGAACGAGTGGCCGTGATCCGGGGGATTAAGACATTCCTCCGGGAGGTTGAAGACCGCTATGTTTTGAAGGGGCGGGTTCGCGGAGATTGGGAACGGCGGTGCGAGGATGAGATCCAACGATATGAATGGCGGGACGCGCTCCCCGGCCAGATGAAGGCGCTGGAGGCGCTTTCGGGCCGGGGGATCCGGGAAGCGCTATTGATCGGAGAGGACCTGGTCCCTTCCGTCGAAACGATGAATGAGGACGGATGGAAGCTGAAGGCCATCGACGTCACGGCCAGGCCCTATTACTCGATACGGCAGTTGACGCTGAGCCGCGAATGGGATGCCGTCCGTGTGCGGGGTTATGAGGAGTTGGCCAAGGGGCTCGGATCCGAACGGTATCCAGCGGTCATCGTCGAGGGGATGGCGGAGCGACTCAAACGGGATAGGTCCCTTCGGGAAACTTTGGCGTCCGTGGGGGATGTCTTGTCCTCCGGGGGATGCTTGGCTTTCATCGGCCCGGATGATCCGGCGCCAGAGAACGAGTCTGAGGAAATAGTCGGTCGCCTGGGATTTCATCGGGTGGAGAGAGCCGTGATCGGCGAATCCGCCGGGAAACAGGTGTCGGCCGACGTGTGGAGTCGGGGGGGGGCCGCATGAACTTGCGGAAGATGAAGATCGTGTTGGTCGGGATCCAGACCCAACGCGGGCATCTCTTCCTGAGTTTGCCCAGTTTGAAGGCGTACGCCATGGCCGATGCGGCGGTGCGGGACGGATGCGAGATCGTCATCAAGGAATATTTTTATGATAAGGATACCGGTCCCGCATCAATCGTGTCCGGGGTGATGGCGGAGAAGCCGGATCTGATCGGGTTCACGTGCTATATCTGGAATATGGACGAGGTCCAAACCGTGGGGCGGCTGTTGGGAGCGAGTCCCGATTCTCCCGAGATCGTGCTAGGCGGCCCCAGTGCCTATGCGGATCCCGCCGGGGTGCTGGGGAATTCGCCGTGGGCGGATATGGTGGTGAGGGGGGATGGAGAAGAGACGTTTTTGGAACTGATCAAAGCGAGGATGGGATCCGGGGGACTGAGCGCGATCAAGGGACTGACTTTTCGTGATGGAGAGGATGTCCGGTCGACGGAGGACCGTCCGATCCCTGACGATATGTCCCGTTTTCCGTCCCCCTATCTGACCGGGGTGATCGATTTGGATCACGTGGGAACGGTCTTCAACTTTATCGAGGTTTCCAGGGGCTGTCCGTTCTCATGTAAATATTGTCAGCGCCCCGGTCAACGTCATAAACCCCGCTATTTTCCGATCGACAGGGTAACGGAGGAGATGAGATATATCCTCCGGAAGAGAGGGAAGGGGGTTTTCGTGTTGATCGAAGCGGATCCGTTCATGAACGAGAGCCACTATCGAAAGATATTGAGCGGATTTTTGTCGATGGCGAAAGGGAGGAACGCGCTCCTGTTGGCGAACGGGAACCCCATCCATATCAAGGACGGTTTGTTGCCTGCCACGGATTCCCCTCAGATCATCCTCGCGTTGGGCATCCAAAGCACCAATAAGGAATGTCTGAAGATCGTGACGCGCGGTTTCGACAAGGGAAAAACCGAGGCAGTGTTGCGGAAAATCGACGAGCAATCTCCCAAGAGCCTGAAGATACTTCATTTCATGCTCGGGTTGCCGGGGGATACTCCCGAAGGTTTTCGCCAGAGCCTCAATTGGGGTTTGTCATGGAGAATGCCGGAGGTGTCCGTGTTTAGGACGAATCTCCTGCCCGGGAGCGGGATGTGGGATATTCGTGGGGATTACGGGCTCCAACACGAACCGAAATCACTGAATGAGATATATGAGACCGCCACTTTCCCTCGAAAGGAGATGGATCAGGCGTTCCGTGTCGGCACCTATATCAATCTTTTCCGCACCCTGCCCATGGTTAAACGGATCCTGGGGGAATTGGGCGGGATATTGGAAGGACGGATGGAACACTCCTATCTGGCCGTGTACGAACAATTTTTGGAATACACGATGCGTCCCGGGTCACCGGTGGCGGAGCGGTTGTCTCTGGATCATGCGATGGATTGGAGCCGGCGGGGAGTTTATTGGGGAAACGAAGCGACACTGGAGCATGATTTGCGGATAGCGCTGCTGAAGGAACTGTCTGAATACGCCCGTCTCCTGCTGATCCGGCATCAGTCGGAGGCCCACTGGCCTTCGATAGAAGAATCGATCAAGATCGAGAGAAAACGGTATGAGTGGAACCATCGTCGGCCCGACTGGGTGCGGAGTATTCTCTCCGGCTGGAAGGGGCCCGAGGAGGGCTCCTCCGTTTCACGACCCGTATTCCTGGGCGCGGACATCTACCCGGTCATAGATCAATTGGGGGATGAAGGTCTCGGTATCGAGGGGATCGATACGACTGACCGTCCCTATTATGCCACCAGAGCTCTGATCCTGAGCCGCCATTGGGATAAAGTCCGCGTGGTCTGTGCCGCGGATCTGCCGACTCTACGGTCGGAGGGCCTTCGGGACTTGATCCTGGTGGATCTGACGGGACGGGATTATGGCGAGAAAGCGTGGATGGACGGGATAAAGGCCTATATCGATGCCAATCTGGTAGCGCAAGGGACTGTTGTTTTTATTCGGGACAGTAACGTGACGGGACAGAGATCGGGGATCGAGGATCGCCTGTCGGAGAGCGGATATATCGATGTCAAGAATGACCGCTTTCGGGGGGATTCAGCGGGAGACGGTCCTGCTCCGGTGATGCGTATCCTCCAGAAGAGTTGATGGCGGGAACAGTTATGGCTGATAGGCTGTTGCGAAAAGTGAAAGGATGAGATATCCGGCATGACGAAACGGGAAGGAGCGCGCCGACAGGGGCCGCCCCGGCGTAAAAAGGTGTTTTTGGTCGGCATGTATTCGGGGGATCATTGGCCTCCATTCCTCAGCTTGGCCTATCTGCGCGCCTACGCGATGTCCGACGAACGCATCAGGGCCCGTTATGAAATCGTCGTCGAGGAATTCTCCTGCCGCCGCGATGGAGAGGTGGAGCGGGTGGCGGATGTGTTGAAGGGCGGCGATATCATCGGGTTTTCATGCTATATCGGGAACATGCCGGGAGTGGACGCCGTCGGTCGACTCGTGCGCGATCGAAACGCGACGGCCAAGATCGTATTGGGGGGGCCGAATGTCGACTATGACGCCGCCGCCGTTTTGAGGGAGACGCCCTGGGCCGATGTGGTCGTGCGCGGAGAGGGAGAGGTGACCTTCGCGGAACTGCTCCGGCGGTGGGGGGACGACGAGGACGAGTCGTCGGTCGCCGGATTGGCGTATCGGAAAGGCAACCGGATCATCGAGTCGCCTGCGCGCCCTCCGATCGGGACTCTGGATGACATCCCATCTCCCTATCTCGACGGGGGGATCGACCTGAAAAAAGCCCGGTCCGTCTCCAACTTCATCCAGACGTCCAGGGGATGCCCCTTTTCATGCGCGTTCTGTCAGCGTCCCGGCAATGGTCAGCGCCCCAGATATTTTTCGGGTGACAGAGTGATGGCGGAGATGGAACATGTCCTGCGCGAACGGGGGAAGGGATTTATCACCGTCATCGATTCGGATCCGTTCATGAACGGGGAGTATTTTAAGTCCATCCTCGACCGCTTTGCGACGCTGGCCCCTGATAAGAACGTCGTCCTGGCTCTGACCGGGAACCTCTTCCATTTGAAGGAGGAGATGACCGCTTGGATGGATTCCCCTCGGATCCGTCTCGCGTTCGGCATTCAAAACATCAATCCAGAAGTGCTGCGGGTCATCTCCCGCCGTTTCGACAAGGCGCAAGCAGAGACGAAACTGTCACGGCTGTTGCCGAAGCTGACCCGGGCCGATATCTCGCTTCAGATCATGCTCGGGTTGCCGAAAGACACTTACGAGGCGTTCATCGACATGCTGGATTGGTGTCTGTCGTTCGATGTGAACCAGATCATCGTGTATCGGACATGGTTGCTGCCCGGAACGGAACTGTGGGAAAAGCGCGACGAATATGGATTGAAATATGAACCGCGTTTGTTCAACCAGGTCATGGAGACCCCCACCTTCTCCAGAGGGGATCTGGATCGAGCCCAGGAACTTGGGTTATACATCGATCTGTTTAGGACGATTCCCGTCGTAAGGTCGTTGCTGGCGGGATGGGGACGAGCCCTGTCGGGACGAATTCGGAACGCCAACGTGGTCCTGTATCAAAAATTAAAAGAATATCTGACCGGAGAGCGGGGAAATATGAGCGAAAGCCTCGACCGGCGACGGGAGATGGACTGGAGCCGGAGGGGCCTTTATTATGGGGGAGAGAATACGTTCACCCTGGAGGAGCGGGTGGAAGTTCTCAAGGGACTGAAGGGGTATGGCGAGTCTCTTGAAGGGGAGTTCGGTTTGCCGCCGGGCCATTGGCGGGCGATCATCGATCGACAGCGGCGTCGTTACGAGTGGTTGATGGAATTGCCGGGGTATCTTAAGAAGATTGCGGAAGGGGAGACGGGGGTTCCTGCGGCCCTGTTGGTGGGGAGTGACCTGGTGAGGACAGTGGAGATTTTGAACGGCGAGGGGTGGACGTTGCGGGGATTGGATCTGACGGAAAAGGCCCATCAGTCGATACTGCAATTGGCGTATAGCCGTCAATGGGATGCGGTCCGTGTCCTGGATTATGCGGCCCTCGGAGCCGCGCTTCCCGAAGAGAACCGGCGGACCGTCATTTTTGAGGAGATGTGGGAGAGATTGTCCCGGGATCCCCGATCGGTCGATAAAGTGAACGGACTGGCGGTCGGAGGTTCGATGATTTTTCTGGAGCGGGACGCGGTTTACGCGGACGGGGGACAGCGTTTCCCGGAGATTTTGAAAACCCTGGGGTACAGATATATCGCTTCCCGACCGGTCGCGTCGGGGGTGTCTTCATTCTTGTGGGAGAAGGACAAATGAACCGTCGACGGTTCATTTGTCCCGTTCGGCGGTCGTGCGATGGCGGAAAATCGATTGAGAGTCATCGGGTCGATGAATAAATACAGGGCGGTGTTGGCGGGAACGAGGGCGCGTCGCGGGATCCCCTTGATGGGATTGAGAACCATGGCCGCTTATGTGAGGGATCGGGCGCCCGGAGGAGGGGATTGCGACGTCCGGATCGTGGAGGATGATTTCAGCGCCCCGCTCTCAATCGATCAGTATGTCGAAAAGATCGTCTCCCTGGATCCGGATTTGGTCGGTCTTTCATGTTATGTGTGGAATTTCTCTGCGATGAAAAAGGTGGCGAAAGCATTGAGGGTTCGGAATAGGAGCGTCCCGCTCGTCATCGGAGGCCCCTGTGCCTGGGGAGTCGAGGAGACCGAGACTGAAAAATGGTTCGATGTGGCGGTGCAAGGCGAGGGGGAAGCAGCGTTCTCGGAAATAGTGGGGGCGCATCTCCAAGGGGCACTCTGTTGTGAGAAGATCCGGGGGGTCGTGTTTTGGGACGGGAATCGTTATCGGAAGACGGAACAGCGCCTCTTGTCGGGGTCCCTGGATGATATTCCTTCGGTCTATCTCACGGGCGGCATCGATTTGTCGGAATACGACCGCTTGACCTATATCGTCGAAATGGCACGTGGGTGTCCCATCGGATGCGCCTATTGCAGTTGGAGCCGGCAAAAACCCCGGTATTTTTCGACACACCGCATCTTGTCCGAGATAGAGTATATCCTTGCGAAGAAGGGAAAGGGATATTTTTATCTTTCGGCGGCAGACCCCTATATGAGTCCGGAATATCTGATCGAATTCCTCGGGGAATTTAAAAAATTGTCCAGTGGTCGGGATGTCTTGATCCGGATGATCGGAAACCCCGAGAATATCTCATCCGAACTTTTGCCGCATTTGAATGTGCGGAATATGGAGTTGTCGTTGGGGATACAGGCCGTCGACCCGGAGATCCATCGGGCCGTCGGCCGCTCCTTCCATCTTCGCCGCGTGGAGGATACTTTGGGGCGGCTGGGCCGTGAGGCCCCGTCGCTCAGGATACAGACCCATTTCATGTTCGGACTGCCGGGAGATAGTCCGGGGAAACATGCGAACATGATGGATTGGGCCCTCTCTCATCCTGTCGGAAAAATGATCGTTCATCAGACCGGCTTATATCCCGGGACCCTTCTTTGGAACCGGCGAGATCATTACAGTTATCGATACACTGAGGATGGCGCCAATTCTTTTTCGTCTTCATCCACCTATTCTTCTCGGGAAGTGGAGCAGACGGTCGACATGCAGCGATATTTTAAGTTCGTTCAAATGACGCCGGGGGCTCTCAAGATATTGAAGGACATGGGAACGGCGGCGGGTCCGCAACGATCCTGGAGCGTCTGTGAGGAGTTCATCGGGCGGCTCCGGAAAGAGAAGGAATGGGACGGTTCCGACGGTTTCTTGACGGATTACAACGAATTGGCGGATTATGGCAATGAGTATTCGATTCCCCTGCGAAAGAGATTGTCCCTGTTTCGGACGCTGGCTGGATTCCTTAAGGAGACGACTCCTCCCGGCAGTCGGGTGGTGGAACCTGGACTGCGCCAGATCCGTGCGGAGATGAGGAAGTATGTGATGCGGGATTTCATGGCGGTCCTCCTGAAGAAGGTCTATCCCTCGGTGCCGGAAGTCGGAGTGGAATACCTGTTGCTGGGGGAAAATGTCGTGTCGGCCGTCGGAGAGTTGAGGCTGGGCGGATATGGAGTCGATGGCGTCAGTTTGACGGACAACTATTTCGACGAAGCCTATTTGTTGATGCTCAGCTCGGTTTGGGGGAATGTGAGGATCACTCCATTGGATGAGTTGATTCGCCAGCCTCTCGGGAAAAAGTACGGCGCGATCGTGGCGGCTGGCCTCTTGGATCGGTTATCGGGGGGAGGCGTCTTCGATAACGTGTTGGATTGGGGTATGGACGTCCTGCCGGCGGACGGTGTCGTCGTGTGGATGGATTGGGCCGGCGGTCTCCGGGGAGGGGACTGGGAGGCCGTCGATACGGGGATGAAACAACGGGGAGCGCGAAGGATTGAAACGATCGATGTCGATGTCCGCTCCATGATGAGTCCTGAAGTCGGTAGTTGTTACGATGGCGATTCGATGGTTTCGGTTCGTGTCTGGGGCCGCCCATGAAATCCCGGTGGAGCTTCATGCCCGAATTCGTGGTGCGCACGACCGGGATGGAGTATGAGTTGATGGAGCGGTTTTCATTCGATAAAACCTATCGCGCGTGGGAGGGGATACGGGGGGCGGCTTCTTGTGTCGACGAGGAGAAGATCGCCCGTATATTCCGCGATGAATTGTCGGACAAACAGAAGGCGCTCCACGGGATTTTCCTGCGAGCCGATCTGGGGGAGGCCGTCTATTTGCAGAACAGCGGCGTCTATCGGCGGATGATGAAGGATTTTGAAAACGATGGGAAGAGGACGAGGAATAAGCATGATCGGGTGACGGACAATAAGTTGATCCTGTATCTCCAGCGCTTCTGCGGCAAGAATGAGACACATGCCTATTTCGGTCCGATTTTTTGGGGGAAACGAAGCGGGAAGGCGACGGCATCCTTGCGGTTGACGAGGGGTGTCGGCGGGTGGTTGAAGAAACGTCGGGCTTTTATGGAGACGTGGGCCGTCGAGGCGTTGGCCCGCGCGATCGGTTCCGATGAGGCCCTTCGGGAATTCCTGCCGATCCGGCTCGCTCACGATCTGAGGATCTCACGGGGGCATGTCTATCGGGCGGAGGAGGATCTCACGGGGCGGTTGAGCCGGATCGAATGCGCCTGCTTGTCATTGGCCGCCGGGGGGGGCACGGTCGGCGGTGTTCAACGGGCTTTGGCTCCCTCGTCGGGAGAAGAAGGAGTCCGGGCGGCTCTCGCCGGCGTGATTGCCAAGGGTTTGCTCACCCAGGGGCTCTATGTTTGCCGCGGAAGGGCGGATTCATTGGGTGAACTGATCCAATGGGTTAAGGATCTCCCAAGGATACATCCTCGACGGCGCCATTGGCTCGGCGTGCTGGGGCGGTTCCGGAAGGCTGAAAAAGAAATCGCCGCTCGATCGTTGGAAGATAAAATCGCCCTGGAACAGAAGATGATGGACGATTTCGCCCAACTGACGGGTGAACGGGCGGTCCGGGAGACGAGCGGCAAGATCTATGTGGGCCGTCGGTTGTATTTCGAGGAAGCCCACCGGAATGCGGCGTTGACCCTCGGCGGGGAATTGGGCCGCGACGTGGAAAAGTGGCTGTCGGTCCACTGGAAGCTGTGCCTGTTGCAGACGATGGCGCGTGTGAGGGACGCCCGGGGTTATCTGAAAGACTATATCGACGGGCGAAGGGGGAACGTGTGGTGGGGGGAATTGATCGGGAAGTGGGAGGAATATCAGCGCTCTCATCCGGCCCATACCCCGTCCGGACAGAGGATTCATCTGGAGATCACGAAGAGGATGGAACGGTTGTTCGGGACGCGGATGGACGGGCATGTCATCTCCTGCCGCCTGGCTGACTTTGATTTTCTGGATGACATGATCGCCTCGGAAGGTGTCTTGTCGGAACGGTTCGCGGTTTCCTGGGACATCCTTTTGTCCGCCGAAAATCGGCGAGAGATTGAAAGAGGGAATTATCAGTGGGTTCTCGGTGAGCATCATTATAAGACGGATGTTCTGTTTTCGAATCACTACATCGCCTTCGCCTGGATGCGGGGCTCGCCGCGGGATTTGACCCGGTATCTCCGTCGATACACGGGGGGCGGGGAGCGGTATGCGTTCCGGTGCTACTATGACGGGAAACAGCCTTTTCGGTATGTGGCGATCGAGGGGGCCGATATCGTCGATGAGACCACACGATGCAGTCTGCCCGTGCGTTGCGCGAACAGGACCCCCGCCGGGGAGCTCCAAGCCGTCGTCCGTGGCGGGCGGATCCTGATACGGAACGCGACGGACGGATCCCTCTGTGAATCGGTGGACCTAAAATGGGATTCGATGGGGCAGGGAGCTCTGGGAGACCTGGTCTATCCCCATGCGTATCTGGCCGGAGTATCGCCGAAACATTGCCCGCGCATCGAGATCGAAAAGGCCGTCTTGCAACGGGAACAGTGGCTACTGAACCGGGACGACCTCGGGGCCTATGACTTCGGACGGCGGGGGCTGGACCTTCTGCGCGAGTTCAGCCGGTTCCGGAGGGATCATGGATTTCCCCGGCACGTGTTTGTGCGCGTCCACGGGGAGCGGAAACCGGTGTTGCTGGATTTCCAGAATTATTTCCTGATCGAAGTCCTCGCGAAGATGATCAAAAAGTGTGAACGGGTTCGGATCGTGGAGATGTTTCCCGATCCCGAACACTTGTGGTTTCAGGATGAACGAGGCCGCTATACGGCGGAGTTCCGGTGGATGGGGGGATTGGAGCGATGACGGGGAAATGGGAGTTCTTGCCTGAGTTCATCGTCAGGTCGACGGGAATCGAATATGAGCTGCTCGGCCGGCTCTCCTTCGATCGGACGTATGCCCTGTTGCAGGCCGGGACAGAGGACGAGAGGCCCTTTCACGAGGAGTTGGAGGAGAAACGGCGACTGCTCTACGAGACGTTTCTCCGGCCCGATGTCCGAGAAGCACTCTATCTGCAGAACAGGGGTTTCTATGGGCGGAACATCGTCGCAGGAGAGATCCCGAATCGCAACAGCCGGATGAGACAGCGCGAGATCACTCTCATTTCGTATCTGCAGCGTTTCTGCGCGAAGAACGAGAATCACTCCTACTTCGGCCCGGTGTTCTGGGGGCGAAATGACCAAGGACAGCAGGCCAACCTCCGGATCGTCCAAAAGCCGGGGAGATGGATCCGACCCCGCGTCGCCTTCATGGAAACGTGGGCCGTTGCGGCGTTGGCCGAGGCCATGAATCGGGACGAGGGATTGAAGGAAGATCTGCCGATACGGTTGAATCCGGAATTGCGGATGGATCATGGACGTCTTTTCAGGAATGACATCGATCTCTCCCCCGGTTTGACCGGAGACGAGCTGAAGTGGGTGGCACTTTCCGAGAGAGGGACGACCCGGCGCGCGTTGAGGCGGACAGGGGAAGATCCGGGAGTCGCGTGGGATGGACTGTTCACCAACGGGATACTCTCCTCGGGCCTTTATATCTGTCATGGCCGCCGAAATGCGTTGGAGGACCTGTCCGACTGGGTCCGGGGACTCCCGGCGGATTGCCCGAGGAAAGACCATTGGGAACAAGTGCTGGGGCGCTTCCGGCGATATGGGGATTTGTGGTCCGAGAAGCCGCTCGGCGAGAAAATCCGGCTGGAAGAGGAGTTGATGGGATATTTTAAATCCGTCACCGGAGAAGAAGGGGAGCGGGAGGGGAGCGGACGGATATTGATGGGACGCCGACTCTTCTTCGATCTCGCGGAGAGGAACGTCGACATGAGGATCGGGGGCGAACTCGGACGGGATGTGGAAAAGTGGATGTCCGTCCATTGGAAGATGTATCTGTTGCATACGGTCGCCCGGGCCCGGGACGTGGCCGCCTTTTTGAAGGATCAATATCCGCCGGGCCGCCGGGCCGTCTGGTGGAATGAGATCGTGGAGGTTCTGGAATCGTTCCGGAAGAAATATCCCGGACCATCCCCCTCGGGGGAACGGATCCACATCGATATCAGCAAGCACATGGAAAAATTGTTCAGCGGGAAGATGGACGCCCATCGGGTCCGATGCCGTCTGTCCGATTTTGATTTTTTGGACGGACTGCTCGAACGGGAGGGGATCGGGAAGGTTTCCGTCGCGAGTTTTTGGGACCTGTTCGTCGCGGCGGGCGACGCGGAGGATATCGCCAAGGGGGAATACCGCTGGGTTTTGGGAGAGTATGATTATGATTCCCAGGCGATCCCGGTCTATTTTCGCCTGATCTATGCGTGGGGAAAAGAGGCGTTGGGGGATCTGGAGGAGAAGGCCCGGCGCTTTTACGGCGAGGTCGACGGGCATGTCATGGATAATAGGTATTTTTATGACGGACAGAGTTTCTGCAGATATGTCTCGTTCTTGGACTTCATCGATCTGGTGGGGACGGCCAACCGGTGTTCCGTCCCGATGTCCTGCCCGAGCGGTGTTCCGTCGGGCCGGGCGCGTGTCATTTTTGAGGATGACCGCATCGGCATTGAACTGACCCCGGGGGGGAAACGCTATGATTCGATGGATATCGCTTCGGGATATCATGCGCGCAAATCGATCGCCCATGCCGGTTACCCCCACGCCTATCTGTCCGGACTCTCTCCCAAACATTGTCCGCGGATCGAGATCGAGAAGGCCGTGTTGGAACGGGAACGGTGGCTGCTTGACCGGAAGGATTTGGGGCGATATGATTTCGGAGGGAACGGGTTGCGCCTGTTCCGGGAGTTCCTGAGATTCCAGCGGGATTATGGCTTCCCGAGGCACGTGTTCATTCAGTCCTATGGGGAACGCAAACCCATGATGTTGGATTTCAAGAATTTTTTTCTGATCGAGGCCGCCGCCCGCATGCTGTTGAAGGCGTCGGAGGCGCGGGTCGTCGAGATGTTGCCGGATCCGGATCAGTTTTGGTTTCGCGATGACCGGGGCCGGTATCCGTGCGAATTCCGTTGGATGGGAGGATTGGTGGAGCCGGGGAAAAGACCATGACATCGAAAACCTTGGATTGTCTGTTGATATCGCCTCCGATCTTTTACAAGAACACGGAAGCCATCTGGGAACAGATCAGTTCGAATTTCCCTCCGTTGGGACTGGCTGAATTGGCGGGATATGTACGGTCGACGGGGTTCTCCGTGGACGTGGTGGATTGCAACGTGATGAGCCCGTCGGTGGAGGGGTTCGAGGAGTATTTCGTCCGCTCCTATCAGCGGGTCTATTCGGAGATCCGGTACGTCGGGTTGACGGCCATGACGCCGACGGTCAAGAAGGCCTATTATATCGCCCGGATCGTGAAACGGTTCTATCCGGACGCCCGGATCGTCTTCGGCGGAGTGCACGCCACGTTTCAGACGGCCGAAGTCCTGTCGAACGGTTTCGTCGACTACGTGGTCCGCGGAGAAGGGGAATACACTCTGGCGGAACTCCTCTCGGGGGGATCCCCCGAGACGATCGCCGGTCTGGCCTATCGGCGGGGAAACGAGGTCGTCATGAATCCCGAACGTCCGAGGATCGGCCGGCTGGACGGCTTGCCCATGCCGGCCTATGACCTGTTGCCGATCTCACGCTATTATCCAGCCAAAGGCACGTTCAAGAACCTGCCGGCCATGAGCCTGGTCACCTCGCGCGGATGTCCGGGGCATTGCACCTTCTGCAATAAGACGCTGGGTCCCCAGGTTGTTTATAAGAGCGCCGCGACGATCCACCGGGAGATACGATATCTCATGGATAACCATGGGGTGCGGGAGATCCTGTTCTATGATGACACGCTGACTTTGAATAAGAACAATATCCTGGAATTGTGCCGCTTGCTGATGGAAGGGACACATCGGCCCACTTGGACCTGCTTCGCCCGGGTCAACCATGTGGATCCGGATCAACTCCGGCTCATGCGCCGGGCGGGATGCCATCAGATCATGTTCGGGGTCGAGAATGCGAGCGAGACAGTCCTGAAGAACGTCAAGAAGGAGATCAGCCTTGATCAGATCCGCCGGGCCGTGGCGTGGACCAAACAGGCCGGGATCGATTGCCGCTTGGCGTTCATGGTAGGGAACCCCGGGGACACCCGCGCGGTGATCCTGGAGAACATGCGTTTCATCCGAGAACTCGATCCGGAGCTCCTGGTCGTGAATATCACCACGCCGTTCCCGGGCACGGAGATGTATGAACAGGCGCGCCGCGAGGGACGGCTGCTCACCGATGACTGGGATGATTACAACCTGGCCAAACCCGTGATGCGGATCGACGGGATGTCCGTCGACGAGATCCTCGAGATGTACCGCGCGATGTATCGGGCGTTCTATCTGCGGCCTCGATACATGCTCGGACGTCTCTGTCGCATCCGGTCTTGGCGCGAATTGTTCCGGTTGGCGGATGGGTTGAAAGCTCTTCTGAACTTCCTCGTTTTAAAAAGATCCGACTCCCCCGCTTAATCGGCGGACGGAGGGGCGCTCCGGGCGGGATCGCCCAACGGCTTCGGTTTCGTATAGAAGAAATACAGGAACCGGAACCGACGCTGTCCTTCCTGCACGTCCCTCGCGAACAGACCTCCGAGAAGCTCGAAATAATTGTCATCCGGCCCGGCCGAAGACTTGGAGAAGAAGGGAGCCAACCCGACCGTTCGCGTCGTCCTCCCGTTCTTCAGGCCGGTCGTCCGGTACCAAGGCCCGTAAATGGAGATATCCCTTTTCGCGGATGCAAAACGCCAGTAGAGGGGGAAGATCATCCGGAACCTGTTCCCCCGGTCGTTCTGATAGCTCATGTAGAGGGGCGTGACGGCTCGGAACCGGTTTCCATGTGCGGAGGAAAAACGGGCGTAGAGAGGAACGAAATATCGCCATTCGCGCCGGGTGTTGGTTCCACTCCAATAGAGAGGGAAGAAGATGCGGAGCCGGCTCGTGGTGTTGTCTTCGAGACGGGTCTCGTCGTGGCGGTACCAGAGGGGGAAGAGAAAATCCCATCGGCGGTCGGGGGCCCGTTTCCAGGCGTAGGGAAAAAAATATCCCTGGCGCGATTCGCCGCGACGGTCCCAGGCGGTCAGGGCCAGGATGCGCGGGGCCCAGAAGTTCGTTCGTTCCGGAGAGGAGACGTATTTATAGAGGGGGAAAAAACCGTGCTCGAGATCCTCTCTCTTCCTGGAATAATCGCCCAAGATCAGGTATTGGACGTGGAGCGCCGAGTCCGGCGTGCCGGACCGGTCTTTCTGGATGTAGGTCAACAGAGGCGGGATGATCCAGACACCGTCTCCCGTCGTCTTTTTGGAATACCAATAGAAGGGGAAGAGGTAGCCGCCATGCCGGTCCTGCTCCCGATGGTGTCCCCAGAGGGGGAACAGGCCGTAAATCCGGCTGTCGAAATCCTTCCAGGAATAATAGGGCGGCACGATGAGCAGTCTTTTCTCCGGATGTTGGACGCTCCAATAGACCGGGATCACGAATAGTCGTTTGATCTCGGCGCTCCGATACCAATAGACGGGCGGCACAATCCCTTCCCTCGAGAGGCGGCTCTTCCGTCTCCAGGCGATGGGCGAGAAAAACTGGGAGCGTTGAGGGTCGTACATGGAATGGAAGAGCGGGAACATCGTAGTGAATCCCCGGTCGGCGTCCCGGTCGCGCCAGAGCAGGAAGAACAGGCTCCAGGTCGTGCGCGATCCCTTCTTCCGCCAGAGGAACGGCGGGATCGCCGTCAGAGACGAATCGGCGTCCCTCCACCTCAGATAGAGCGGGAAAAAGACGTCCAATCCCCAGTCCGGATCTCGCCAGAAATGCCAGTAGAGGGGGAAGAAGACGTTGGTCTCGTCGGCCCCCTCTTTTTTCCATCGATACAGTCCGGCCCAGCCGGAGACGGTGTCCTCCTGTTCCGTCCGGAGATACAACCAGGAGAGGAACCGTTTCTTCTCCGGGGATTCCCAGTAACCGTAGAACGGGAACAGGGTATGGAAACGGGAATCGTTTTCTTTCCGGCTGTAATAGAGCAGGAACCACGTGCGCCGGCTGTAATCGTCCGAGGAGCGGCTGTGATGCCAGATCGGGAAGAGACCGTGGATCCGTTCGTCGGGATTGACGGAGTAATAGTAGAGTCCCAGGTGCCCTTTCGTCGAGTCGGGCGAGCGGATCCGGCTCGCCAGGAGCGTGGCAAAGGCCGTCTCGTCCTCGTCGTGTGAATAATAATAGACCGGAAAGAGATAGTGGGACGCCAATCCCCGGCCCCATCCGGCCCCCGCCAGGGGGAACAGTCCCGCCCATTTCTTGTCGTCCGTTTCCCGCCGATAGAATAAACCCCAGACGTCCAGTCTGTCTCCGGGACTCCACAGATGCCAATAGACGGGGAACAGCGTCCTGAATCGGGAGGAACTCTCCGTCTTCCACCAGTAGTTGAGCAGGAAACCCGTCGAGGTGGAGGGGCGCTGCCGGAACCAGCCGAAGGGGGACACGAAGTCCCGGCGGTTTTCAAGGGGATTGGAGTAATCGTAAAAGACGAAAGGGAGAGCCACCGTCATGCGTCCCCCGTTGCTCTTCTTCGTGCTCCAATAAAGGGGGAAGAGGGCCGTTCGCTTCCGTTGGGGGTCGTCGTGACGGTAGAACGGTCCGGCCAGGGTCCAATAATCATCCGGACTTTTGTATGATAAATAGAGGGGAAGGGACACGATCAGGCTTCTGTCCTCCTCCTTCCATCGATAGAAGACGGGGAGGAGGAGTTTGTGCGAACTGGCCTCTTCCTGATAATCCCAGTAGAGCATGAGCACCATGAGGAGGCGTTGTCTCTCCCGGATGTCCTTCTCGTGCCAGAACAGAGGCGGGAGTCGTATCGGGCGCGGCTGAAACTCGGGGGCCAGACTCACGGGCGAGGCCGCCGGGATGTCGGCGGCCCGGCTTGTGTCGGGGCCGGCCCAGGACAAGAGGAAGAGGAGGGGGCCGGCGAGACGGAGGAATCGGAGCCGTAAGAGTGATCTCATGGTCGGAATCGTATCGGGATTCATTTTACATAAAATCATCGGTGGAAACCACGCGGCGGGGAGGCGGGGATGATTTTTGTCGTCCTGTCGTTCAATAAGACGCGATTGACGACGGCCTGTTTGGAGTCATGTCTGGAATGCGGGATCGGAGCGAAGGACATCCTCTGGGTCGACAATGGGTCCGAGGAGAGACATTGGATCCGAATCCGTGAGAGTTATCCCTCTTTGCCGATGCTCCGCTTGGAAAAGAACGGGGGATATGGATATGGGGCGAATCAGGGGTTGAGGGCGGCGTTCCGATCGTCTCCCGACGCTCTTTTCCTCTCCAACGATTGTGTCCTTTCCGAGGATCCGCGTCCGGCGCTTCATCGGTTTCTGCGCGATCGACGGGTGGACATGCTGGCTCCGGCGGTCCATTTCGTCCGGGATCGCACCCGGTTGGATTCTTGCGGGGGATCCTGGGATCCCCCGTCCAATACGTTGTCCCATTATCGAAACATGCCGGAAAAACCGCGGCGCTTGGCTTTCCCCGAATATATCCCCGGTTCTTGCTATTACGTCACCCGGAATCTCTTCGAAGGGCTGAACGGTTTCGACGAGTCGTTCTTCGCCTATTGGGAGGACGTGGACCTTTCCGTCCGGGCGCATCGGGCCGGATATCATTTGTGGGCGCATCCGGGGATTCATGTCCTTCATCACGGGCGCGGGACCACGGGGAAGAACCGTCATTACACGAAAGAGCTTTTTGAGAGGAATCGCGAGCGATTTCGACAGAAATATGCGGTATAATGAAATCGGTTGGTTGTTGCGAATCGAGGAGGAACGTGAGCATGAAGAAAAAGACGACCAAGAAAAAAGTGACGAAGAAAAAGACGGTTCGGAAAGCCGTTCGGACGACGAAGCGGATCGCCAAAAAGGCGGCGGGCTCGAAGGTGAAAGCGAAAGCCGGAAGAGCCAAAACGAAGAAATCGAAGAATCAGAACCCGATCCTCCCTTGGCGGGTCGCTGATCCCGGTGAAGCATGGATCGGGACGGTGGAGGATTATTACGGGCATATCGGAGTGATCACCACGGTGTTGAAGGCGCCGATCCGGGTTGGTGACCGGCTTCGCGTTCGAGGGCACACGACCGACGTGACGATGACCGTGAGTTCCATGCAGATCGAGCATGTGGCCGTCCGCTCCGCGGAGACAGCGTCGGCAGTCGGGATCAAGGTCACGGACAAGATGCGCCGAGGGGACTATATCTATAAACTGAAATAATCTCCTTGGGAGCGGCGGAAGCACGATGCCCATGAATCGCGTTGTTCGGGGGACAGTGGGGACCTGTGTCGCCGTCGTCCTCGCGGGGGCGGCGTGCGTCCGAAATCCGGTGACCAACCGGCGTGAAGCCCAGTTGATCTCGGAGAACGCCGAACGCCAGATCGGTCTTGAGACCAAAGCCCAGCTCGTCGAGGAATACGGGGAGTTCCACGATCCCGTCCTTCAATCCTACGTCGAAGGGATCGGCAATAAGCTCGTCACCTATAGCGACCGCCCCCGCCTGCCGTTCGTCTTCACCATATTGGATTCCGACATCATCAACGCCTTCGCCGTGCCCGGGGGATACGTGTTCGTGACGCGAGGCCTCTTGGAGGAGTTGACCAGCGAGGCGGAGTTGGCGATCGTATTGGGTCATGAGGTCGGGCATGTCTGTGCCTGGCATTCCGTGAACATGATCGAAAAACAGATGGGCTACGGGGTCTTGGGAACGTTGGGGGCGATCGCCGGAGGAGTGACGGCGGGACCGGAAGCGATGATCATGATCGCCCAGACCGCCGGACTTTTTACGGACCTGTACCTGTTGGGATACAGCCGGGAGTACGAACTGGAAGCGGACCGCGTGGGGACCCGTTACGCGATTTCGGCCGGGTACAATCCGGAGGCGGCATTGGCTTTTTTCGAGAGGTTGCTCCGGTTGGAAAAGCAGGAGGGACTGGAAAAATGGGACACCTTCTTCCGGACCCATCCCCCGACGGACGCGCGGATCCTGGAGTGCCGCCGTTACATCGAGAACATGTCCGTGGGGAAACGGGAGTTGGTGGAGGGGTTCGATGCGTATCAGGACATGAAACTCCGCCTGCCGCACCTTGCGGGGGATGACAGGGGAAAGACGGAGGGTGCCTCCTACATCAACGCCAAATGGGGGATTCGGTTGTCTCTCCCCGATCAGTGGATATGGACGCCTCCGAGGCGGAGGGCGCTGATCCTGTTCCGGGAACAGCGGGATGGGGGCGGATGGGGCGAACTCCGGCGGCAGGTCGTCGGGACCGGCGTCCGTGCGCGGGATTATGCCGAGAAGGTCGCCCGCCAGGAACATTGGATGTTGTTGAACGGCCGCGACGTCTATTATCCCGCCGGATACGGGTATCTCGGTCAATATCAGGGCCCCGGCTGGCTGGGCGGGACTCAGCAATACAAGGCTTTGTTCGTCGTCCGGGAGGAGACCGGATACGTCGTCCTGTGCGCCGTCACTCCGGAATCCATCGCCAAGTATCTGATCCCTTTCGAACAGATATTGCGTTCGTTCCGAATCGATTGACGGGCGCGGCATCTTCGGTTTCCAGTATTGCCTCCCGTGGAGGCACTTGCTATACTTTCGAGGACAGACACGATTTCTTCCGGGGATTGATGGAAAGAGGAGCGTTCAAGTTCATATGACCAAGAAGATACATGTGATCGATGATGATGACACGTTTCGCCTCCTTGTCAATGAGGCGTTGACCCGTCTGGGGTATTCGGTGGTCGAGTCCGCCAATGCCTTTGAGGCCCAGGAGGTGTTCAAACGGCAGACTCCCGATATGGTTTTGCTGGACATCATGATGCCGGGGATGGACGGGGTTTCCCTTTGTCGGGCGATCCGGTCCAATCCGGCGACGAAAGACATCCCCGTCATCATCATCAGCGCCCTGTCGGATTCTCAGACTTTGAACGATGCGTTGCTGTTCGGCGCCACGGATTACCTGGTCAAACCCGTCGACGTGAAGACATTGCAGGAGAAGATCGATAAGGCGTTCCGTCAAGCCGACGCGCGTCGCCGCGTCAACACGCCGTGACGGCGGATCGGTCTAACCGACGGTTCTGACCGGTGTCCCGTTCCGCGATTTTAGGTAAATCCTCCTCCCCGTCTCAAAAATCAATCATCCCCACGGATCACCCCTGGATGTTTCGGATCGGGCTTTGTCTGTGTCTGTGGCTCTTCTCAGTCCCCGCCGGATTTCCTGAGAGTAGGTCGGGTTTCCTCCTGGATATGGCGATTGTCCGTCTGACCGGGCGTGTCGAGATCGAATCCCAGGGGAAACGAGCGATCCTGACTCCGGCCCAGAAGACACAGCCTATTCCTCCGAGTGCGCGCCTCCGCGTGGAGGAGGGGGAACTCATTCTCATGGGACAGACGCTCTCCTTGTCGGCGGAACAAGGCGCCTATTTTAAATATTTTTCGAAGGAGGACGAAGGCGTATTGAAGATCGGGGTCGTCCTCGACAAGACTTCGGCGCCGATCCGGGCGGAAGTCGGAAAATACACCATCGTCATGCCTCCTTTATCGGGAATCCGCGTCCATGGGTCTCTGGCGGGACCCTCGATCATCTTTGTCAGTGAAGGGAAAGTGCGACTGATCCAGGAGGGGAAGCCCGATTGGGAATTGGCGCAAGGACGCTCGTTGAAACTCCCGCAGGATTAACAATAAACTGACAGCAAGGAATGATTTTTTTGTTATAATAGGGCCTCGCTGGTTTTTGAAAAAATGATTTTGTAGAACTCGCCGTTCCCTGGGTGATCGATGCGATCATCGGCTCCTGCGCAGGGCTTATGGGACAGGCATTGTGATAAGCGGATTTTATGTGCCGCCCCATGGAAAACGATGGGACTGGCATTGTGACAAACGGATTTTATGTGCCGAGGTAGCTCAGTCGGTAGAGCAGCGGTCTGAAAAACCGTGTGTCGGCGGTTCGATTCCGTCCCTCGGCACATTATTTTTTTCGAAGCACCGAGCCATCCCATGGAAAACGATGGGACAGGCGTTGTGATAAGTGGTCCCAACGCGGAGCTTGTGGGACAGAGGGCGCGTCAGAGACGCGAAGACCCCCTCGTATTTACGCGCCGTCCCATGTAAAACGATGGGACAGGCGTTGTGACAAGTGGTATTTACGCGCCGAGGTAGCTCAATTGGTAGAGCAATCGCTTCGTAAGCGATAGGTTGTGGGTTCAAGTCCCATCCTCGGCTCTCTGGAATTTGACTCCCATGCGGTTCGACAACAACATCATCAAGAAAATCCTGTTTCTCAGCGTCTTCACCCTCCTTTTCCCTCGGCCCTCTTTCTCGGCGGGAGGGGAAAGCCTTTCATTCCTGTCCATGAATCCCTCTCCGATATCGGCGGCCATGGCCGAAGCCACTGTGGCGCGCGTGGGGGAATCCCAATCCGTGTTCTCGAACCCGGCGGGACTGGCCCATACGGTCTCTCGAGAGGTGTCCGTTTTGCACACAACCCATCTCGATGACATGACCGCCCAGTCGCTGTCCTACACATCGCCGACGCCGAAAGGCGGGTGGGGAGCGGCCGTCAGTTATATGTCCATCGGAGGGATCGCCCATACGGAATTCGATCCGTCCGCGACGGGAACGGGCAGTACCCGCTATGTCGAATCCGGCGAAGTGGACGCGGGGGATCAGATGCTCTCGCTCAGTTGGGGCCAGCGGTTGACCTATAACATGGCCTGGGGCGCCTCCGTCAAGGTGGCTCAGGAGGTCCTGGACGATGAGAGCGCCGTCTGCGTCCTGGGGGATGCGGGGGTCGTATACCGCGTGGACCATCAATGGCGCGTGGGCGGGCTCATCCGGAACGTGGGCACACCGGTGAAATTCATTTCGGAATCGTCCCCGTCCCCGACGGAAGTTCGGGCGGCGGTCTATTGTAAATCGCGGAATTGGTTCCAATGGGAATTGGACGGTTATCTGCGCCCTTCTTCCGATCCCGGCGGGTCTTTCGGGGTGGAGATGTCTTGGAGGAAGAACGCGTTCCTCCGGGCGGGTTATGTTTACCGCTCCGAAGATCCGGATTTGGGAGCCGCGACGGGTGTGACTGCCGGTGTCGGTTTCCGCCTGGGTCTGTTGGGGATGGACTACGCGTTCATCCCGTTGGGGGATCTGGGAATATCCCATCGGATCTCGATGGGGTGGCGGTTCGGCGGGGAAACGCCGTCCTCCTCCGCCGCGCGGCGGCCGACGATATGATGACGGACACCGGGACACCTCGCAGCGTGCTGGCGGACCTTTTCTCTCGCGTGATCGCTCACGCGTTGCCCATCGTTTATTTCCTGGTCACCATCGCATTCTACCTCCGCACGTATGATTCCGCCCAGATCAAGATCACGCTCACTCAGATCGGTTGCACCGCGATTTTCCTCTTGTGGGTCGGGCAGCTCGTCCTGGAGCGGCGTTGGCCGATCCGGGGGCGTGATTGGCTGTTGGCCGCCCCGCTGGTGGCCATGATGGTCTCGGGGATCATCTCGTTCGTTCATTCGTCGTTCCTCCCGATGAGCGTGGACGAGTTCCTGCGACGGATGTTCTACATCGGCATGGGGTTGATCGTCCTTCTGGAGTTCCGCAGTTATGAGCGTCATCGCCGCCTTCTGCGTTGGTTGCTGGCGGCTCTGGCGATTGTGGTGGTCTACGGCGTGATCCAATATTTCGACACGCGGTTGTTCCCGCCAGGCCAGTCCGGCGGGCTGGATCCGTTCGTCTGGCGTTTTGCGTTCGGCCCGCGCGTCTTCTCGACGTTCGGAAACCCCAATTTCTTCGGAAACTTCCTGGTGATCATGACACCGCTCCTCCTGGCGATCCATCTGAAGAGCCGGGGACAGGTGTTCCGTCCCTATCTGGTGACGGCTCTCATGGTGGCGCTGATGTGGGGGGCGGATAAACTCTTGCTGGGAATGTTCGGTGGAGTGGATGTCTCTTCACGGGGATGGGTCCAGGCGGGCGTGCTCTTTTTCCTGGTCGCTCTGCAGATCGTCATCTGGTGGAAGAATCCGACGGCTTCCGCCGCGGCCATGTTGCTGTTCTGGGCGGGTCTCTTTCTTAACCTTTACGCCACCGAGACCAAGGGCGCCTGGATCGGTTTTTCGGGAGCCCTGATCGTGAGTTCCATCTTCGTGGGGTTGTTCTTCACCGGTAACCACCGGCGTCTCTTCAGCCGCCGATTGCTCGTTTTCATCATCCTGTTGTTCGTGTTCACTCTCGCCATCGTGACTCATTATGCCCGCCGGCGGATGAACTCCGTCAACTTCCGGACGTTCACGTGGATCGCCACCTGGGAGATGATCCGCACCCAGCCGCTGTTGGGCACCGGCATCGGGACGTTCAAGGTCTCGTATCCGGCGTACCGCCGGCCGGAGATCATCCTCATCGAGGGGAAGTCGAACACCGAAACGGACCATGCGGAAGACGAGTATCTGGAGGTCTGGTATGACGAGGGTTTGATCGGGTTCGGAATCTTCCTCTGGCTCCTGGCGACCATCATCATCGGCGGCGCGCGCGCCCTCTATCGGCTGACCGTCTCCTCCCGGGCCCCTCCGTCGGAGGGCGAGGAACTCGAACCGAGGGCTTATTACCTGTTGGGATATCTGGGAGCTTATTGCGGGGGCCTCATCCACTGGTTCGTCGACGTCTCCATCCGTTTCGTCTCCTCCGGTATCTATTCCGGCCTGTTGCCGGGCGCGGTGGCCAGCTTCATCCGCAACGATCCTTTACCGGCGAGGCAGGACGAGCGGTCCCCGTTGGACCGATGGGTCCGTGTCGGGGTCTGGTCTTTTTGGTTGATCATTTTCATGAGCCTCAATATGTCCCTGGGTCCCGTGGTCTTGACGGTGGCCTCTTTCTGGCTGCTGGGGGAATGCCTCGAATGGCATCTCGTCCCCGAAGACCCGACGCCGGTCCCGGCCGGGTTGGCTTCCGATATCCTGGAGAAATCGTTCAAAGGCATTTCGTTGGTGCAGGGCGGCGCGCTGGTCGTCCTGTTGGGATTGTTCCTCTGGGGGACCGGCGTCTTCCGGAACTTCTTCATGGCCGATGTGAACCACAATTTGGCGATCTTTTTTTCCAAACAGGGCATCTGGACTCGGTCGGCGGAATACGAAGCGTCCGTCGGAAATCTTCCGGCGGACATGCAGGCGGAATACCAACAAGTGGGGGGCGCCTTGGAGCATTACAAGACGGTCTGCCGCCTGAACCCGTTCTTTCCGATGGCGCGTTATTTCATCGGGAACGTGTACAACGATTGGGGATCGACGATCCATAACCAGAGCGTCGAGGCGCTCCAGAAGGGGAATCGGGACCAGGCCATCCAACTCAAGAAACGGTCCCAGGAACTGTGGTTCAAGGGACTCGAGACGTATGAATGGACGAAACAGCTGGCGCCGAACTACGTGCAGACGCACCACCAGGTGGGATTGATCTATCTGAAAATGGGGGACCAGGCCAATTATTGGGGAGACAGAAAACAGACAGAAAAGTATTGGAATCTGGCGCTGAAAAATTTCGGGCTCTACCGGAACCTCGATCCCGTTTTTCCGCCCAACTACTATCGCATCGCCTATATCCACTACATGAGGCACGAATACGAGAAGGCCGCTCAGGCGTATCAGGGCGCCTTGCGGTTCAACGCGAAGTATCCGGACCGCAACGTCGAGACGTATATGAACCTCGGCCGGCTTTATTTCGTCTGGTTGCAGGAGGCCCTCCCACAATCCCCTCGAACGGATCCTCGGACGATGGAGCCCTTCAAGAAGGCGGAAGAGGCCTATCTGAAAGGTTTGGAACAGGCGAAGACATTGTATGTGAACAAGGAGAACGCGGTCTTCGAGGCCATGAAGGGGGTGGCCATCCTTTACACCCGGGTGAACCTGCGCGAGCAGGCCATCGGGTATTGGCAGCAACTGAGGATGATGCGCCCCAACGACCCCGACGTCCAGAACGTTTTCCGGGTTCCGGGATCCTGATCGCCGGTCCCCGCGGGACCTCCGGCCGGACCTCATTCCGCTCATGACCAAGACCGAACGTTTCCTCTATCTCTTCATCGCGGTTGTCCAGATCGTCTGTCCGTTGATCTTTTTCACGGACCTGACCCGGAATCCCTACTACACTCAGATCGTCGTCTTGAACGCGTCCCTGCTGGTCGGGGCGGGGTTGGTCATCATCAATGCGTTGCGTCGAGGCCGGTGGGAGATCTGGCGGACGCCGTTGGACGGGGCCTTGGCCGTGTTCCTGGCGGCCGCCACGTTTTCATGGCTTTTGTCCTGGGTGCAGCATCCGACGTTGCGTGCGTCGATTTGGAACGAAGGGCTCCGCGTCTGGCTGTTTCTGGCCGTGAACTGTTATCTGGCCTATGGACTCTCCGTCCAGATGCGTGACGGGGTGTGGCGCGAACGATATCTGTCCATCATCCTGATGGTCGGCGGCATTGCGGCCGGATACGGGATCCTTCAGTATTTCGGGATCGAGATGTTCTGGTCCAAGGCATTGAATCCCTATAACGGCCGGCCGGTCTCCACGTTCGGAAACCCCAACTTCCTGTCCTCCTTCTTGGTCATCCTTCTCCCGCTCCTCCTGGCGGATCTGCTGGGCGGGCGGACGCTCAGGATGAAGATCGGGAAGTTCCTGCTGTTCGCGCTCTATCTGGCGGCCATCCTGTGCACGTTGACGCGGTCATCCTGGGTTGGCGCCTTCGTGGCGTGCGCCGGGTTTCTGTGGGTGGTTCGCCGCCGCGTCGTAGAGCGCATCGCGTCTCTGAGATGGTTCGTCCTGGCGCTCCTGGTAGCGGCCGCCCTCTGGCCGGCCAGTCCGTTGTCCGTCCAGAAGACCCGTCCGTTCGATCGAATCCAGGAGGCCTACGACGCCATCAAAGGGGGGAGCGTCTATGCTCCTTGGCACCAACGGTTGATGATCTGGTCGTCCTCCTGGGACATGGTCCATGAACGGCCGCTGTGGGGGAAAGGGTGGGGCTGTTTCGAGTTGTTTTATCCGTTCTATCAAGGACGCTACATCTATATGGACGTGTTGCGCGTATTCCGCACGCACGCGAACAACGCGCACAACCTGGTCTTGGAATTCTGGTCCCAGATGGGGACCCTCGGCCTGGGCCTGTTCGTGTGGATGTGCCTTCTGGCGTGGTTCATCGTGAAGAACCGCCTCAAGGAACAGGAGGAGTCGGTGCAGCTTCGGTCGTGGGCGTTGCTCCTGGGCGGCCTGGGGATGCTCGTCGATAATTTCTTCGGGAACGTCTCTCTTTTCTTCGCGGTTCCGGCGTTCTTGTTCTGGTGGCTTCTCGGATTGTTGATGAGCATGGTCGGCCCGGAGGTCCCCGTTTCCGTCGAACTCGGGACGAAAGCGCGGCGGGTGGCGCTCCTCGCCGTCTTGGTGTTGCTGGGTTCCGGTGTCTGGCGGAATGTGCGGTATTGGCTGGCGGAGGTTCATTATTTCAAGGGGTTCAAACTTTCCAAGAAGGGGGACGTGAAAGGTGCCATCCCCGAATTGGAACGCGCCATGTCGTATCATCGCCATGAGGTGAACAACGCCTACGAACTGGCCAACGCCTACGCGCGTCAGGCCCGGTCCGCTTCTGAATTGGGATTGAGCCAGGAGTCGAAGATATGGACCGACAAGGCGTTGGAAGCTTATCGCGTGGCCCTGGAGTCCAATGCCGGATACGACGAGATCTATTTCAACCGGGCGACGGTCATGACACAGGCCCGACGGGTCCCCGAGGCCATCCTGAACTACAGGGTCAGTCTCCTCATCAACCCGCTGTCCCTGGAGGCTTACAAGGCGCTCGGGAATATCTACCTGATGGAGCCCGAGCATCACGGCGCCGCCGAGCGGCTCTTTGAACAGGCCCTCTTCTTCTTCCCTCGGGATAAGGACCTCTGGAATAATTTGGGATATATCTACACGCGCTTGTCGAAACACGACAAGGCTTTGGAAGCGTATAGTAGGGCTTTTGAGTTGGATGTGACGTTTTCCGTCGCTTGGAAGAACATCGGGGTCTCCCTGCAATCCTTGGGGCGGAAGGACCATCCCTATCTCTCCGTCCCGTCGCTCTGGGATCAATCGGTTCAGCTGGCGTCACAGAAACGGTTCGAGGAAGCCCGACGATTCCTGGAACAACTGACGGCGGTCATCCCGGCGAATTGGCAGGTCTGGGCCCAGGCGGGGAACGTGGCCTATTCCCGGCGGGCATGGGTGGAGGCGGTTCGATGTTATCGGAAGTCCCTCGAGATCCAGCCGGATTGGACGGTGCGGCTGAACTTGGGGAAAGTCTATGCCGTCTCGGGACAAACGCCCGCCGCCGTGGAACATTTCAAGGCCATGCTCTCGGAACGACCGATGGACCCCGAGGTGACGGGACTCCTGTCGGATCTGAATCGCACGTCCGCGCCCTGAACTCCTCCCATCCGACGGGGAGGCGTCTTTACTTTGAGAAGGCGAACATGTAGAATTTTATCTGAAAAATCCATATTTGGAGGGAATTGTGTCAGGACATTCACGATGGGCAGGGATTAAACACAAGAAGGCGCTGATCGACGCTAAGAGAGGGAAGGTCTTCACGAAGATCATCCGGGAATTGACGGTGGCCGCCCGGGAGGGCGGTGGGGTGATCGAGAACAATCCCCGGTTGAGGACCGCCGTGGATACGGCCCGTGAGGCCAATATGCCGATGGACAACGTGAAGAAGGCCATCGCGCGCGGAACGGGGGAGATCCCCGGCGTCATGTATGAGGAGACGACCTACGAGGGCTACGGCCCTGCCGGCGTCGCCATCTTTTTGAGCGGAACAACCGATAATAAGAACAGGACGAGCTCGGAGATCCGGAAGATCTTCACGTCCAGCGGGGGGAACCTCGGCGAATCCGGATGCGTGGGCTGGATGTTCGAGAAAAAGGGGTTCCTTTCCGTCGACCGGAAGGCCTGGCCGGACGAGGAGAAGCTGATGTCCCTCGCCATTGAGGCGGGCGCCGACGATTTTCAGACGGACGACGACTATTACGAGATCACCACCGCGCCCGCGGATTACGAAAAGGTCAAAAAGGCGCTGGGCGAAGCCAAGGTCCCGCTGGAGTCGGCCGAATTGACGTTCCTCCCGAAGTCCAGCATCACGCTGGGAAAAGAAGAGGCCGAAAAGACCATCGCTCTCATCGACGCCCTCGAACAGCACGACGACGTCCAGGAAGTCTATTCCAACGCCGATTTCCCGAAGGAAGTCCTCGAGAAGGCCGGCGATTGACCGAACCTCGCGCATGAGGGTCCTGGGGATTGATCCCGGTCTGGCCAGAACGGGATGGGGGGTCATCGATAAGGACGAACGGAACGGGCGACTGCGCGTCTCCGAGTCGGGATGTCTGGTGACCGAGGCCGAGACGGGCCTCACGGAACGCTTGAATCAACTGTCGGAGGAGTTGGATGGTCTGCTCCGGCGGGTCCGGCCCGATGAGGTCGCCATCGAGGAACTGTATTTCTCCAAGGCCAGCCGCACGGCGGCCAGCGTCGGACACGCCCGCGGGGTGATCCTCCTCACATTGTCTAAATCGTCGCTCCAGGTTTATGAATACAATCCCCGTCGGATCAAGATCGCCCTCACGGGATACGGCTCCGCCGATAAGTCCCAGATGCAACGGATGACCCAGACGCTCCTGAACCTCCCCACTCTTCCAAAACCCGATGACGTGGCCGACGCGCTCGCGGTGGCTTTGTGTCACATCCACACGGCGCCCCTGGCCCGGTCCACCGCCCGTTCGGCGGGAGGTCGCCCGTGATCGCCAGCCTGAAGGGGATCCTCATCGGGAAGACCAAGGACCTGGCCGTTCTGGAAGTGGGCGGGATCGGCTATGAGGTCTCCGTGGCCCCATCCACGATGGAGCGTTTGCCGTCGGAGGGAAAAGAGGTCTTCCTCCACGTGTCGGAATCCATCGGGATGTACGGCGGAGGGGTGACCTATTACGGTTTTCTGACTTCGGACGAGAAAATCATCTACAACGTCATCCGCAACAATGTGGCCGGCATCGGCGCACGCAAGGCGTTGGACCTCCTCGACAAGGCTGGGAAATCGCTTCCCGATTTCAGGCGGGCCGTCCAAGAAAAAGACATCCGGACGCTTGTCTCCCTGTTCGGTTTCACCAAGAAGACGGCGGAAAAGATCGTGGCGGGACTGCAGGACGTGTTGGGGGAGATGCCGTCGATGGGATCCGAATCCGTCGGCCCGATGACGTCGGCTTTCGAGGAGAGCATCCAGGGTTTGGTGGCGCTGGGCTATCGGGAGACGCTGGCGCGGGAAGCCGCCCAGTCGGCCCGGGCCTTGTTGGGCCCCTCCTCTTCCTCGGAGAATATCATCCGGGAAGCGTTGAGACATCTGTCGGGGAGATCGTGATATGGAACCTTTCGATACCAAACATCGCCGTCGTGAACCCGTCCGGGAGGATCCGCCGTCCCCGGTGGATCGGGGGCCGCTGGGCGGGCACTCTCTCCCCGAGGAGGACCGGTTCGACATGGCGCTCCGTCCGGCGACGTTGGACGAGTTCGTCGGCCAGGAGAAACTGAAAAAGAACCTCCACGTCTTCATGCAGGCGGCCAAGGCGCGGAAAGAACCGTTGGACCATTGCCTTTTTTGCGCCCCGCCGGGACTCGGCAAGACCACGCTGGCCAACATCATCGCCCGTGAGATGGGGGTGAACCTGAAACAGACATCCGGTCCCATCCTGGAACGGGTCGGCGATCTGGCCGCCATCCTCACGAATCTCTCGGAGAACGACATCTTCTTCATCGACGAGATCCATCGGTTGAACCATTCCGTGGAGGAGGCTCTCTACCCGGCGTTGGAGAACTGTTCCTTGGACATCATCATCGGGCAGGGCCCCTCCGCCAAGACCATCTGTCTGCCGTTGAAGAGGTTCACCTTGGTGGGGGCCACCACCCGGGCCGGGCTGCTGACGGGGCCGCTCCGGGATCGTTTCGGGATCGTCTCCCATCTGGATTATTATGAGGCGCAGGAACTGGCCCAGATCATCGAGAGGTCCAGCCGTCTGCTGAACGTGCCGGTGGAACCGGATGCGGCCATCGAGATCGCCCGCCGGTCACGGGGAACGCCCCGGATCGCCAACCGTCTGTTGAGACGCGTGAGGGATTTCGCCGAGGTCCAGGGGACCGGACGCGTCACCGCGGATATCACGCGGACTGCCCTGTCGGCCCTGGAAGTGGACGAAAAGGGGTTGGACTCGATCGACCGCAAGATATTGACCGCGATCATCGAGAAATTCAGCGGCGGTCCCGTCGGCATCGAGACGATCGCGGTCTCCGTCAGCGAAGAGCCGGAGACCGTGGAGGATGTGTATGAACCCTATCTCATCAAGGCGGGTTTTCTCGCCCGCACGCCGAGGGGCCGCGTCGTGACTCCGGCGGCGTACGTTCAGGTGGGGAAGAAACCGCCCGCCGGATCGAAGACCAGCGAATTGTTCTGACCCGTCCGATCACCGGATCCCGAACCGATCTTCTGTCCCATGCCCAACGCCCATCACCGATGTGAATTCTTCCAAGCCCGGTCCGTCTGGAAAGCGATGCCCCAAATGCATCCTCTCTATATGTCCCAGGCTTTCGTCGACCCGTATGTGAACTGCGCCTTCGGTTGCGTGTATTGCTACGGTTTCAACCGGTTCATGCCGGTGGAGGCGGAGGAACTTTCCGATTCCCGCGTCGGCGTCAAGACGAACGCGCCGTTCCTCCTGGCCCAACATCTGAAGACGCTCTCCTCTCCGGTTCCCGTGGTCCTCGGCGGAGTCAGCGACCCGTATCAGCCGGCTGAAGAACAATTCTGTCTCACCCGCCGTTGTCTGGAACTGCTCATCGACGCCCACTGCCCCATCGTCCTCAACACCAAATCCGCCCTGGTCCTGCGCGACGTCGACCTGTTGGCCCCGGCGTCGGAAAAGGGTTTGGCGTTGGTGAACATCTCCGTGTCGACGATGAAGCGGAGCCTCTCGGATTGGCTGGAACCGTTGGCCCCGCCGCCGATAGACCGCTTGGCGCTCATCAAAAAACTGAGCCGCCGGGGGGTCTTGTCCGGGGCCGTGATCGCCCCCGTCTTTCCCCGGCTGACGGATCATCCGGTCGACCTTCGGTTGCTGATACGGACCTTGGCCAAACATGAAGCCGCCTATGCGCTGCCTTCCAGCTTGTGGTTGACGGCCGCCCGGTCGGTCAAGCCGGAGACCTCGCCCGAGTCGGGGCAGGACGCCACTCCGGCTCACGGATCCGATGAGGCCCTCTTTTGGAAGGGGTTCGAGGCCGTCCTGTCGCAGAATCGACCGGAACTCGTGCCCTATTACGAACGTTTGGCTGGCGTTGAAAACGAAGTGGAATATATGGAGTGGAGGCGGAACGTCTGGGCCCTCCTCACCGAACTCTGCGCGCAGTACCATCTCCCGATGAACCTGCCCGTCGACGGAGCTTTTAGTTTCTCCATGCTGCCCGAGACTGTTTTGAAATGAATCTGTCGCCAGGACGGCGAGAGCCGTTCCGGGTGATCCGGTCATATCCCCTGAAACCTCACGGTGGGTTGTCTTCGGCGTCATTGGATGCGTCAATCGATTCCGTCCCGAATCCCGGGATGATGAGAGGAAAATGATGGTTCCCAACGATGTTTTTCGGCTCCTGGCGAAATCCTGTCGCCGGTTTCGTGTCCTCTATCTGGCGGGGATGCTGTGTCTGTTCTGTCCTTGGGGATATGGGGGGGAATCGTCGGCGGATTTGAGGATCGGCGTGTTCCCTCACACCAAGAAGACCGAGTTGGGTTCCGGCACCTACGTGGTCAAGGATCCGCCGACCGCAAAAGGGCGGCGTTATTCCTGGGACCGGTCGGTGCCAGTCGCGGCCGGTGCCAAGGGCCTCTCCGTGGGTGATAAAACTTTCGGAAAACGGCTGCTGTTGGAGCCGGGGGATGGGCGCGCGGTGATCGTGGTGGGCGGCAAGAAGTATCGCGGCCGAATCGAGTTCTGGTATGACGGCCCCGGCTCTTTTTCCGTCATCAACGTCGTCGCGATCGAGGATTACATCAAGGGAATCCTGACCCACGAGATGTCGCCCGCCTGGCCCCTGGAGGCATTACGGGCCCAGGCGGTCATCAGCCGTAGTTATGTCTTGTCGAATCGCGGGCGTCACGGGCAGGACGGGTTCGATGTGTGCGCGGATATCCATTGTCAGGTCTATGGCGGACAGGGAGCGGAGCGCCCTCTGACGAACCGGGCGGTGGAGGATACTTACCAGGAAATACTCGTGGCCGAGGGGAAACCCCTCACCGCTGTTTTTCATTCGTGTTGCGGGGGGCGCACGGAAGAACCCCAGAACGTTTGGGAAGGATCGCGCACGCCGGGTCTGCGTTCGGTGCGGTGCAAATGGTGCCGCGAAAGCCCCCATCACCGATGGGAGGCCTCCGTGGGCGCCGACGCGTTGTCCCAGGCGCTGAAGAGGGACGGGAACGATATCGGGATGATCAAGAAATTCAGAGTCCTGTCCCGTTCCAAATCCGGACGGGCCTACGAGGTGGAACTGATGGGTGACAGAGGCCGTGTGTCGATGAAGGCCTCCGTTTTTCGGTTGATGGCCGGCTCGCGCTTGCTCAAGAGCACGATGTGGACCGGGGTCTCGCAGAAGATGCAGACGGTGAAGGATCCTCAGACGGGCCGGAAAGTCAAAAAATTGGTCCTCCGCTTTTACGGACAGGGATGGGGGCACGGCGTCGGGCTCTGTCAGTGGGGCGCCAAGGGGTTGGCCGATCGCGGCGACTCTTATAAGGAGATCTTGGACCGATATTATCCGGAGGCCCGGCTCCGCGTGTCCCCATGATGGGATTTCCCGAGATCCCGGACGGTCTGATCGCTCAACGGCCCGACCCGGTCCGTGATCGGGCGAGACTGATGGTTTTGGACAGGGGCGCTCGGACGGTCAAGCATGCGCATTTTTATCAGTTGGAAGGTTATTTCCGTCCCGGGGATGTCTTGGTCCTGAACGACACACGGGTGATGCCGGCGCGTCTGTCGGCCCGGAAGGAGACGGGGGGGAAGGTGCGGTTGTTGCTGTTGAAGGAGGTCCGCCCCCGCCGGTGGCGGTCCCTCCTCACGCCTTCCTTGAAACTCGGTACGCGGTTGTTGCTCGAAGAGGGGTGTTCGGCGGTGGTCGACGGACGGGGGACCGACGGGGAATATGAGATCGAATTTTCCTGCGATGTGTCGGATTACATGGGGAAACACGGACGGATGCCGTTGCCGCCCTACATCGAACGTGCCGACGGAACGGATGAGGCGGCGGACCGGGAGTCCTATCAGACGGTCTATGCCAGACAGTCCGGCGCCGTGGCGGCCCCGACGGCCGGTCTTCATTTCACGGAGGCCTTGTTGGACCGCGTCCGGCAGCGGGGTGTCGAGGTCGTCTCCATCACCTTGACCGTGGGGTGGGGAACGTTCCGCCCCGTCAAAGGGGAGGATTATCGGGACCATCGGATGCTGCCGGAAGACGTGTCGGTGGGGCGGGCGGCCGTCGATCAGATCCGTCGTTGCCGGGAGACCGGGGGGCGTGTCTGGGCGGCGGGAACCACCACGGTCCGGGCGCTAGAAAGCGCGTCGGGCCAGACCGGCGAGATCCGGGAGATGAACGGTCCGACCGAACTCTATGTTTATCCGGGATACCGTTTCCGCAGCGTGGACGTCATGCTCACGAATTTCCATCTGCCGGGACACACCCCGCTCCTGATGACGGCCGCTTTCGCGGGAGAGGATTTCCTTCGGAACGCCTATCGGGAGGCGATCGAGGCCGGTTATCGGTTTTTTTCGTATGGCGACGCCATGCTGATCCTTTAGGAAAACCCATGAGTCATTGTCTGAAATCCATCGGAGTTCCCTTCGCGCTCGTCGTCGGGCTCGTTTCATCTCTTTCTCCCGCCGGGATGGGGGCGGAAAGGTCGGGAATGACCGTCGATGAACCGCTGTCGAGCGTCGGATATCGTCCTTCCGATGTCGGATTGACTCCGGATTCGTTCCAACAGCCCTATACCTGTTCGTGGGTCCGCCGGACATTGATGGATCCGTTGCGCGACCCGGTTTTCTTCCAGGAATGGGCGGAAGGGGTTCTTGAAAGTTCCCCGTGTTCTCTCGGATTCATGGGGTTGTTGGGGACGCCGGCCGACATCGTCTTGTCGACGGCTTCGGCGCGCGCTGAACCGGTCCCGATCCGGGATTTGGAGAACAGCGGGTTCTCCGTTGAGGTGAGGAGGGCGTTGGAACGTCTCGTGGGAGAGGCAGTCGCGATTCAAGAAGTGTTCGGAAGGATCGAAACGAAGAAGTTCGATCGGGAGTGGATTGAACTGGAGGGGCTGTTGATGGAGGATCAGGCTGATCTTTCCGTCGACCTCGAGACCGATCCGTTGGAATCCTCCGTCCGAAAACGGATCCGGCTCATCGGGGGTCTTCGGGACATTCCCCGTGAGCCGATGTGGGAGGGGGCTCAGCGGCTGATCGTCTGTGTGAGGGACCTGCTCCAAGCGTTGGAACGGGATGAGACGAAGGTGACGAAGGATTTTTCCTGTGAGACTCCGGCCGGCCGGATCGTGATCGGAGGGATGGCGGACCAGGTCCATGACCTGACCGGGGATGAGGTGTTGGTTCTGGATATCGGGGGAGACGATGTGTATCGGGGAAGCGTTGCTTCGGGACGGAATGGCCGATGCGCCGTCGTGTTGGACATGGCGGGTGACGATTTATATTCCAGCACCGCTCCGTTCTCGTTGGCCGTGGGCCGGCGGGGGATCGGTTGTCTCATCGATCGCCGGGGGGACGATGTGTATCGGAGCGGGATCGGTTCCCAGGGATGCGGCGTCTTCGGCGCGGGTCTCCTGATCGATTCGTCCGGGCGGGACATTTATTCGGCGGACCGGCTCTCCCAGGGATGCGGCGTCTGGGGATTCGGTGCGTTGAGGGACGGGACGGGGGATGATTCCTATCAGTTGGACCAGATGGGTCAGGGGTATGCCGGTGTCGGGGGGATCGGAGTCCTCGCGGATGACGAAGGGAACGACCGCTACTTGGCGGGCCAGACGCGGGCGGATCCGCGGGAACCCGGTGTCTTCCAGAGCCTCTCTCAGGGCTTTTCCATCGGATTGCGCGATTACGCCGCCGGAGGCGTCGGGGCACTCTTGGACGGCGCCGGACACGACTTTTATAAGATCGATTATTTCGGACAAGGGGCCGCCTATTGGTATTCTCTGGGACTTTTGTATGACCGGGAAGGACGTGACTCCTACTTCAGCCGTCGTTACGCGCAAGGGGCCGGAGTCCACAGCGCGGCGGGATATCTGCTCGAGGCGCGCGGGGATGACGTTTATTGGACCTGGGGAGGATCTCAGGGAATGGGTTGGGATTATGGAGCCGGATCTCTCATGGATCAGGCGGGCGACGACATCTATACCGCGGAATGGGGGTCCCAGGGGGCCGGCGCCACCAACGGTTGGGGATTTTTCACCGACAACCAGGGAGCCGACCTTTATTACAGCCAGATTCCCCATGGCGAGGGGTTCGGATGCTGGGATGACCGTCGTCACGCCTCCAGTCTGGGTCTCTTCGTCGATGCCGATGGGGACGACCGATATCCGGCGGCCGGACGTCGTCGGCTGTTGTGGAACAACGATCGGTGGGGCGTCGGGGTCGATTTGTCGAGCGGGCCCCTGACGGGATGGACCCTTCGGACGGATCTTCCGTTCCGGGGTGACACGCCTTCCCTCAAGCAACAGGAAGAGGAACGGTCCCGCCTTCAGAAGAGATTTTCCCGAAGCCGACAGATCAAGGATCCTGCCGTGCGTTGGGCCGAGGTGCTCGACGTGGCCGGTTCTTGGGGGTTGGATGAGGAGACTCCCCGCGACGCCCGTCAATGGTTGTTGAACCAAAATCCGGACGCGTTGTTCCCGACGGTCGTGGAGTCTTTGGATTGCCGACAGACCATGGGATATCTTTTTCAGGAAGAGCTGTATCTGCGGTATGGGGAGGCGGGGATTCGGACTTTGATGCGGAGGATCGCGCAGGACGAACCGGGCGAATCAGGGGACGAGACGACCCGGCGACGCGCCTGGGGCGTCTATTATCTAGGACAGACCGCCGCGGCGCGTTCCGTCGATGCTGTGCTCCCGTTGTTGTCGGACGCGTCATGGAAGATCCGGGCCCTGGCTTCCCAGGCGTTGGGCACCGTCTACGATCGTTCCTTGTCGGAGCACCGAGAGAAGATCGGAAAATATCTGAGGGAGGGAGCGGCCGGGAAAAAGGGTCTGGCCGATTATGTGAAGGGTGTCCCGTACGAAGACCGGCTCCGGCTGGTGTTCGACCGACAACCGATCCCGTGGGGCGTTTTCCGTCGGCTGAGGAAGGATTCACCGCGGAAGGAGGAGGCCTTCCATCAGGATTGGACGGATTATCTGATCCGGACGAAGAGTCTTTTGATCGCCGACTGGGATTCACGGCGAGCCGCGGGTGTGCCGGAACCCGTCATTGAACGGCTGGGCGGGCTTCTCGGTGACCCCGATCCCCGCGTGAGGCATGCCGCCGCCATCGCCCTGGGGAAGATCGGGGCGACCGGTCTCTCCGATCGGTTGGTCCCGTTGATGTCGGATGAGAAGATACTCGTCCGGAACGCGGCGGCCTGGGCTTTGAAAGGTCCGGGGATGATCACGGAAGACCGGTTGAAGGAAGTCGTCCGTTCGACATCCCCCTGGACACGGGGTGTGGCGTTGGATGTTCTTTGCGCGGTCAGCACCGGTCCTTTGAGCGGTTTCCTGGAGGGGTTTTCAACGGATCCGGATTGGACGGTGCGGGTCAAGGTGGTGGATTTGTTGTGGTCGGTGAGGGATCGGGTCGATGCGGAACCGTCCGGAGAGACCGCCGCGTCGGGCCGTGCGGCGCGGATCCTTCGTTCGTGGAAAGATCGTGAAGGGCACCCGTGGGTCCGTTCCAAGATCGATCAATACCTGTCGCTGACTCCGGAGGAGGAGCCATGAGCGGGGCCTCTCTGTTGACGCTCCGGTCCGCTCCCGTGGCGCTCGGACCGCGTCGGGCGGAAGTGACACTCTCCCACGGCACGGTCCAGACGCCGGTGTTCATGCCGGTGGGAACTCAGGCCACCGTCAAGACTCTCTCCGCCGGGGACGTCGAACGGCTGGGTTTTGAGATCATCCTGGCCAACACCTATCACCTGTTGTTGCGACCGGGGTTGGAGACGCTGGAACGAGCCGGCGGGTTGCACCGGTTCATGGGGTGGCCCCGTAACATCCTGACCGATTCGGGCGGATACCAGGTCTTTTCCTTGGCCTCCCGCCGGGACGTGTCGGAGGAGGGGGTGCGCTTTTCATCCCACGTGGACGGAACAATGCACTTGCTGACACCCGAGAGCGTGACGCAGACCCAGATCCGGATGGGAGTGGATATCGCCATGTGTTTGGATGAATGTCCGCCTTATCCCGTCTCGGAGAGCGTGGCGCGCGATATGATGGAGAGGACTTTGAGGTGGGCCCAACGGTGCCGTGAGTCTTGGCGGAAGACGGAGGGGACGGCGACCCGTCTGTTCGTCATCGTTCAGGGATCGACGTACCCCGCCCTCAGGAAGGAATGTGCCGAACGCATGGTGGAGATGGATTTCCCCGGATACGCCATCGGCGGGTTATCCGTGGGGGAACCCAAAGAGATCATGCAGGAGATGTTGGAGGTCGTCACCCCTCTTCTGCCGGTGGACCGCCCGCGCTACCTGATGGGCATCGGGAAGCCCGAGGATATATTGGAAGCGGTCGACAGGGGGGTGGATATGGTCGATTGCGTCCTTCCGACCCGCAACGCGCGGAATGGACAGGCGCTGACGTTCGACGGCCCCCTCAACCTGAGGAACTCGTCTTGCCGGGCCGATTTCACCCCCATCGATTCGGATTGCCGCTGTGAGGCCTGCGGGAAATACACCCGGGCCTACCTCTCCCATCTGTTCCGTTCGGGAGAATATCTGGGCCCCCGCCTTGTGACTTTACACAACCTGTCCTTTATGGTAGAATTCCTCCGTCAAATTCGAACAGCGATTGAAAACGGAGAATGGACAACATTCAAAAAGAGGTTTTTAGAGCGGTATACCGCCTAAGTCGCTCATTTCCTGCCCTACCGGTCCTCCTGTCGGTCGATTGATGAACCCATGAAAACAAAGAACAGATTTATTTTACGGTCCATTTTCGTATCCGGTCTCCTCGCCGTGGGACTTTCTTTTCCGGCTTTCTGCAAAGTGTCCAAAGAGGCGGTCCAAAAGGCCGAAAAAATCATCCGCGGAGCGGTTTCCAGCACCAATTCGTCCACGCGCGATAAGGTGGCGATCGCGCTGGGGGGAACGTCCACGTGGGGGGACCTGTCGTTCCCCAAGGATAAGGAACTTCTGCTCGATCTGCTGAAAGACAGCGATGAGTATGTCCGTATCGCCGCGGCGGTGGCCCTCTACAAAAAAGGGGACATGAGCGGGGGCCCCGTCCTTCAGGATATTTTGGAGAAGACGCCGCTTCCGACGGGCGCCAACCAGATTCTGGTTCAATTTCAGTCCATCGCCGTCGCGAAGAAACGGGCCGCCGCCGCCCGCGCCTTGGGGGATTTCAAGAGTCCCCAGTGGCAGGCGGTCTTGAAACGGTCCCGTCATGACCAGAACGGGCAGGTCCGCGATGCCGTCGCGGTCGGATTGGCCAAGATGGGCGACCGGACGGAACTCATCGTTTTTCAGTCGGCTGCCAAAGATGAAGACGAGGGGATCCGGGTGGCCGCGTTGGAAGCGTTGGCGGAAGCTCCCGAGGAAAGCAGCATCAACATCCTCTTGGAAAGCCTTTCGGATCCGTCGGGCTCGGTCCGCGCGGCCGCGGTGATGGGGCTGAAGAACGCGAAGAAAGCGGAGGCGTGGCGGGAGGTGGCATCACTCCTGCGTGATTCCAGTGCGGTCGTCCGGGAACGGGCGGTCGTCGCTCTCGGGGCTTTCGGGAATCAAGAGGCCGCCGGCACGCTGAAGAACATGTTGACGGATGAGAACGGGTTCGTGCGGATCGAAGTCGCACGGTCACTGGCTCTCTTGGGTGATAATTCCGGTTTGGTGGTGGTCCAGGTGGGACTGGCTTCCGAAGATGCCGACGTCCGGATCCGTTCCGCCGAATCGTTGGCGGCTTTCACGAACGAGAAGGATTGGTCGGAAGCGATTCCGGCTTTGAACGACCCGGATGACAGGGTGCAGTTGGCGGCGGCTCTTACAATTTGGACGAAAGGGAATAAAAAATGACAAAAATAATGGGCTTCATTGCGTGTTTATCGATGGCATCGACCGGCTGGGCGGAAGGCCCCGCGGCGGCGGGACAGACCCCCATGGGGGGGATGGGCATCGTCGGGATGCTTCCTTGGATATTGATCTTCGTCATATTCTATTTCCTGCTGATCCGTCCCCAGCAGAAACAGGCGAAGGAACACAAAGAGATGCTGAACGCGTTGAAGCGGGGGGACAGGGTCCTGACCCAGGGAGGGATCTATGCCACCATCATCAACGTCAAGGGCGAGGCCCTCGAAGTCAAGATCAACGACGACGTGAAAGTCCTGATCGCCAAAGGGGCGGTGTCCCAGTTGGTGACGAAGGACCCGACTCAGGAGACGGCAGCGGTCACACCACAGGAAGCGGGGAAATAAAAGGACCATGACAAAAACACATTGGCGTCTCCTCATCATCTTCGTCGTATTCGTCATCTCGGCGGTCTATCTCGCGCCGTCCATCCAGTGGTATTCCAATTCGAGGGTGGAGCAGGACAAAATGCGGCTCCGCCGTCATCCCTTGTCGAAGAAGATATTGAACCTCGGACTGGACCTGCAGGGCGGTATCCACATGGTCCTGGAATTGAAGACCGAAGCCCTCAAGGATGATTCGATCGAGACCCGCCGTGAAGCGATCGAGCGCGCCATCGAGATCATCCGGAACCGCATCGACCAGTATGGGTTGGGAGAAGTCCTCATCGTCGCCCAGGGGGATCGATGGATCGTGGTACAGATGCCCGGTGTGACGGACCGCGAACAGGCCCGCTCTCTCATCGGGAAGACGGCCCTGCTGGAGTTCCGCCTGGTCGAATCCCCGGAGGCGGCCGGCGCCATCGAGGCGAAGGTCCGCGAGATGGGGCTCGCCACGGAGACGGTCCGCCTGGGGCAGATGCCCGACGAGATCACGAAGATGCTCCCTCCCGGGACGGCACTTCTCCCCGGGCGTGAACAGAATTTCTACTTGGTCAGGTCCACTCCGGAAATGACGGGGGCCAACCTGGTCAACGCGCGGGTGGAGCTGGGAGGTCAATATTCCGGTTTCCCGGTGGTTTCCCTGGAGTTCAATCCGGAAGGGGCCAAACAATTTGCCCGAGTGACGGAGGCGAACATCGAGAGGCAGTTGGCCATCGTCCTCGACGGCGTCGTCCAGTCGGCTCCGGTGATCCGCACCCGGATCCCGGACGGCCGGGCCATCATCGAGGGGAATTTCGGCCCGGAAGAATCCAAACTCCTCAAGACCGTCCTGCAGGCCGGTTCGTTGCCCGCGCCCTTGGAGACGGTGGAGGAACGGACCGTCGGCCCGACGCTGGGAGACGATTCCATCAAGGCCGGTATGATGGCTTGCCTGATCGGCATGATCGGCATCTTCATCTTCATGGCCGTCTATTACGGCTGGTCGGGGATGTTGGCCAATATGGCGTTGGTGCTGAACCTGTTGTTGCTGCTGGCCGGAATGTCGGCTCTGCATGCCACATTGACCATGCCGGGTATCGCGGGGATCATCCTGACGATCGGTATGGCCGTCGATGCCAACGTGCTCATCCTGGAACGCATCCGGGAGGAGATCCGGCTGGGAAAGACGGTCCGACTGTGCATCGATGCCGGATATGAAAAAGCTTTTTCGGCCATCTTCGACGGTAACTTGACGACTCTGATCGCGGCTGTGTTCTTGTTCCAATTCGGGACAGGCCCCATCAAAGGGTTCGGCGTATCGCTGATGTTGGGCCTGATGGCCTCGATGTTTACGGCCATCATGGTCACCCACACGGTGTATGAACTTTGGATGTCTTTCAGACCCATCCAGAAATTGAGCGTATAATCCCATGGAATTCTTCAAAACACCCAACTTCGACTTTCTCAAGGTCCGGCACTATTTCTACGCGTTGTCCGGTGTTCTGGCGGCGGTCAGCATCGTCTCCCTGGTCATGCATCGGGGACCGAACTTCAGCATCGACTTCACGGGAGGGACGCTGATCCAGGGCTTTTTCGCCAATCCCGTTCCCATGGACGAGATCCGACAGACGATCGCCTCGATAGGGTTGGAAGGGGCCGATCTCCAGAGCGTTCCGGAACACAATGCCGTCATCATCCGGTTCAAAAGAGGGGATAAGGCCAAGGATGAGTTGTCGAACACGATCCTGGAAGGGCTGAATAAGAGATTCGTCGACAACAAGTTCCAGATCGAACGCGTGGAGTTCGTCGGCCCGGCGGTCGGCCAGCATCTGGTCAAACAGGCGTTCTGGGCCATCATCTTGTCCATGTTGGGGATCGTCCTCTATGTGGCCTTCCGCTTCAAGAACTGGATCTGGGGCGTTTCGGGCGTGCTGGCCCTGGCCCACGACGTTTTCATAACGGTCGGTTTTTTTTCCGTGACGAACAAGGAAGTTTCGTTGACGGTCATCGCGGCGCTCCTCACCCTGGCCGGTTATTCCATCAACGACACCATCGTCATCTTCGACCGCATCCGCGAGAACCTTCGGGCTCGGCGGAAAGAGTCTCTGGACGTCCTCATCAACCGGTCCCTGAACGAGACGCTGTCGAGGACCATCATCACCTCGTTCACCGTCTTCACGGTCCTTCTCTCGCTCCTCTTTTTTGGCGGACAGGTCATCCATGACTTTTCGTTGGCCCTGACGTTCGGGGTCGTGGTGGGAAGCTATTCCACCCTGTTCATCGCGACGCCGATGGTCTATGATTGGCAGACCCGCCGGGATGCCCGGTATCGCCCCGCCGTCAAAAAATAGCGTTCCCCATGAAAAAGATAAAAAAGTTCCGTGTCCAACCGCGGCCATCCTACACGTTCCGGGGTCTGAAGGCGTTGGTGGCCGATGCGCAGGACACTCCCGAACTCGAGAAGGCCATCGAGACGGAGATCCGGAATGCGGAGGAGCTCTATTCCACGGCGGCGCTCTACGAGACCTGCCCGAGGGATAAATCTCCGGAATGGGCTCGGTCCCTTCTGGAAGCCACCAATGAAAATGGCGCCCAACCGGTCTCGCTGACCTTCTATGCGGCGACCATCGGCAACGGCTTGGAGGAAGAACTGGGGAACTGCCTGTCCCGCGGAGAGGGATTGCGCAGTCAGATCCTGACCGCTGTCGGCTATGAGGCGGCCGATCAGTCCGCTCATTTCGTCGGGCGGTTGGTGACCGAAGAAGCCAAGCGCGAGGGATGTGACACTTCCAACCAGATGTTTTCCGTTCCGGACCCCATGGCCCGGGACATCCTCAACTTCCTGGACGGCTCCAAGATCCAGATCCAACTCGACGGGCAGGACCATCTCCTGCCCCGATTTTCGAGGATCGGGTGTCTCTTCTGGTGGCCTCCGACCAAACGACGCGCTTCCAAATAATCCTCCTCATCGCGGCGATACCTATGACGAATCGGGAACGGGACGAGGTGGAGTCGGAATGACGGTCTCTTCGTCTCTGTCGCCTCGTCAACGAATGATCGCCGCACTCGTTTCCTGGGCCGGCTGGCTCATCCTCCAAATCCTCGGCCGCACCTCCCGCATCACCTTCTCCAATAGCCGCGGTTATCTGGAATTGATGGAGAGAAGACAGCCGTTCATCTACGGGTTCTGGCACCGGTTCCAACTCCTCCTCGTTTATTCACACCGTTTCCGTCGGATCGTCGTTTTGGTCAGCCAGAGTTTCGACGGGGAATTGATCGCCCGCACCATCCACCGCCTGGGGTTTTTGACGGCCCGGGGATCGTCGAGCCGGGGGGGGGCCCGTGCCCTCGTCACATTGATCCGCGAATTGCAGGAGGCCCGCTGCGTGGCGTTCACTCCGGACGGCCCCAAAGGCCCTTACCGGTCCGTTCATCAGGGGCTGATCCTGGCCGCCCAGAAGACCGGCGCCCCGATCGTGCCGTTGGCGTGGGCCGGCTCTCGCGTGAAGGAATTGTCGTCCTGGGATCGCTTCATGATCCCCAAACCGTTCGGCCGCGTCGTGGTCTGTCATGGCGATCCCGTCGTCATCCCCGCGGACGAGGACCGGGATCTGGCGGCCCAACGCGTCCAGCGCGCCCTGGATGACGCCTTCCGGAAGGCGCAGGATGAATTGCTGGCTTTGTCGAAAACGGCCCCCTGCTGATCATGACCCTCTATACAGTCCTCTCTTTCTTGTCTTTGCCGCTGCTCTTCCTGCTCTTCGTCTGGCGTTTCGGTTTGAAGAAGACCCTGGCGGGATTGAGTGAACGCTCGGGGATGGATCTCGTCTCCTCCGGCGAAGCCGACGGCCGTCCGGCCGTCTGGTTCCATGCCTCCTCCGTCGGAGAGGTGAAGGCCGTTCAGCCGTTGATCGCGGCGTTCCGTCAGCGGAATCCACGCTTGAGGATCTTCTTGACGACGACGACGGTGAACGGGAAGGCTCTGGCGGGAAAGGCGTGCATGGCCGATGAAGTCCGTTTGGCTCCCTTGGATTTCAAGGGGTGCGTCCGGCGCTTGATCGATCGCTGGAAACCGAAGATGGTGGTCCTCGTGGAGACGGAGATATGGCCCCAATGGATCGTGGCGTTTTCGGAGAACGCGGTCCCCGTTCTGGTCGT
>ENA-UOWG01000406-UOWG01000406.1-activated-sludge-metagenome-genome-assembly--contig:-NODE-406-length-58866-cov-6.900308_pt1 | contig 58866 bp, 46 predicted proteins | sample MGYA00238147_ERZ761563 | MGnify/ENA primary metagenome ERZ761563 (study PRJEB28884, sample SAMN05720216) | anaerobic digester metagenome | isolation source: active sludge of municipal...
TCAGCTTCCATCTTCTCTGCATTGGTCACAAAATATGCTGAAATATAACCACGGTCAAACTGCATACCTTCAACAACCTCAACTGAAGTAGTTGTGCCTTTTGACTCTTCAACAGTTATAACGCCTTCCTTATGAACCTTACCCATAGCCTCAGCTATAAGCTTGCCGATCTCCTGGTCATCATTTGCTGATATCCTGGCAACCTGCTCAATTTTGTTCAGATCGTCACCAACAACTTTTGCCTGGCTCTGAATATTCTTCACAACTTTTTCAACAGCCTTGTCAATTCCTCTCTTAACGTCCATCGGGTTTGCACCAGCAGTAATGTTCTTGAGACCAACATTTATTATAGCCTGTGCAAGCACTGTGGCAGTTGTTGTTCCGTCGCCGGCAATGTCACCGGTTTTTGAAGCAACTTCCTTAACCATCTGTGCACCCATATTCTGATAAGCATCACTAAGCTCAATGTCTTTAGCAACTGTAACACCATCCTTTGTTATCTGGGGTGCTCCGAATTTTTTCTCGAGAACCACATGACGGCCTTTAGGACCGAGGGTTACTTTTACTGCATCTGCCAGCTGATCAACACCTTCCTTAAGAAGTGCGCGGGCGTCAATATTGAATTTAATCTCTTTTGCCATATTTTCAGATTTTTATTGGTTACGAATTGTTATGCAATAAATAAAATGTCAGTCTGTGAAATGAGAAGATAATCTTCACCATCAATTGTAAGTTCCTGACCGGAGTACTTTCCGTAAAGAACCTGATCACCCTTCTTAACTTCCATTTCCTCATCTTTTTTTGGTGCGCCTACAAGTACAACCTTACCTGAACGGGGTTTTTCCTTTGCAGAATCGGGAATAATAATACCGCTTGCAGTCTTTTCTTCTGCTTCATTTGGTTTAACAAGAACTTTTCCTGCTAAGATTTTACCTTTGATTTGTGCCATTTTATTTAGTTTTAAAGTTAAACATCAATTCTGACTCCGATTATGATCACATTCCATGCCAAAGGCCAAAAAATGCCATTTTGGAACTCTTTTCTCCTGCTTTGTGACATTATTCTGTCAGTTTTTTCGTGAATATGTCACCCGGTAAAGCTAATATATTAATTTACAATAATATAGTATTAAAAAACAAAAGTGTCAGTTTGTGACAAACTGACACTTTTATATACAATATTATTAATTGTCCTTAATTCTGTGGTTTCTGCTGGTCGCCTGTTGTTGTAGTTGTTGAAGGCGGTACAGCTGTGGGAAGAGTAGGAATGGCATTTGGATCAACGGCATTCTGTATCTGGTTCTCAATCCTGGAACGACCTGATTCAGCACCTCTGGGGATTGTGGCTGTAGCAACAACGCATAGAATAACTATTGCTGCGGCAAGGGTCCAGGTAGACTTTTCAAGGAAGTCAGCTGTCTTGCGAATTCCCATTGTCTGACCTGCAGAAGTGAAATTGGCTGCAAGACCTCCTCCTTTTGAATTCTGTACAAGTACTATCATTATCTGAAGAACACATGCAACAAGTACAAGAACTGAAACAAAAATATAAATTCCCATCTCTCTACTTTTTTATAAATTCCTTTACTTTTTCAATTTGAGCTGCAAAGTAACTGCTTTTTTCCGGATATTTCAAACTTAATTTTTCATAGATTTCTGTTGCCTTTGAATAATATCCCTGATTTATGTAAATTTTTGCCAGAGTTTCCGTAACCAATCCTCCCTTTTCCTCAACGTGTGGCTTTGAAAGGTCATCAACCGGAAGATTTGATTTTTCACGCAATGGCTCTATCCTGGGATTTAAATTGATAAACCTGTCGATCAGCTCGGTTTGCTTTTGTTTCTTTGTATCAACTTTCCCGGCAGAATCTTCATCCTGCTCTGTTCCGGGAAGCTCATATTCTGTAACTGGAGCAGGGGAATCTGAAGCTGAAGTATCTAGTTCAAGAAGGTCTGGTCCGCCGGGAGATGAAAAGCCGGGATCCATAAAGACCACCCTTTCTTCATCGCCTTCTTCTTCACCCTCCATAACCAGGATAACACTTGCCGATTCATCTTTTAATTCATCATCTTCAGGCCGAAGAATATCATGTATTAAAACTGGCTCATCCCTTCCAGTGTCTGAATCGTTCTCTTCTTCTCTTTCAATTTCCGAAATCAGCTGATCAGAGTTTGCAATCTCTATTACAGTCTGCCCTGTGTCAGCACCTTCCTCAATTGTGATCTCAGGGGCTTTTACTTTGTTCTCAACCTCTTCAGAAAGCGTTTCAGTGACCTGATCTGCAGGAAGTGTTTCAGTGCCCTGAAATATTTCCCTGTTCAGAAAATAGTATAGCACCTCCCTGTCAGCTATGTGCATTGCTGATTCCCTGAGTTGTTTCTCAAACTTAATATCTTCATTATCCTTAAGGCCCTTCAGAAGCAATAAATGAGCGCTCTGGAAATAAGGAAAAAGGTCTATTAACTCATAAACCTCTCCCAGAGTGCTTTTGCTGAAGGAAGACTTCTTCCCCAAAAGATCCAGAAAATCAGTCCTGTTCATCCGTAACTACCAGTTTACGAAGGCTTTATTGAAAACATCCTCGATTATGAGCTCTATAATTTTCTCCGAAAGATCCTGCTCTACTGCACTTAGGTCAAGGTTGCTGTCATAATCTTCATACCTTGAAAAAGTCTGGTCGAAGCTTAAATCAGTATCAACAGTATTTGTGAACTTCACTCTCACAGTGATTGTGAACCTGTTCATTGCAGCATAGGCATCGGCAGCAACTGTAAGGGGTGCAGTCCTGTAATCGGTTATCTCACCCTCAAAGCTCACATCGCCCAGGTTGCTAATAACTTCAAGATTGGTTTGTGCCTTGCATTTATCTATCAGGGCATCAGTGAATGCCTGATCGAGACCCGGCTGAACAAGGGCAGCCCTGTTAAGGAAATTCTGAACGCTCAGAGTCTTTACCTGAGGAGAAATACTTGCTCCTGAGAAGGAATATGACACCTTGCAGCCTGCAATGGCAATTATGAATACCGGCAGAATAACAGCAAGCAATACCCTTATCCTGTATTTACGAATCAATACCATATTCCTTTATTTTTCTGTACAGAGTGCGTTCTGAAATCCCAAGTTCCTGGGCGGCAAGTTTCCTTTTGCCCTTATACTTTTCGAGGGCCTTGTTTATCATCTCAACTTCCTTGTCAGCAAGAGACAGCGACTCTTCAATTATTTCCTCTGTATCCTGAATATTGTTTCTTGAAGTGTGTACCTGAAAGTCCGGAGCGGCAGTGGCTGCTTCAGCGGTATTGGGAATATCGCCTGCGGCTTCCCTGAAAAGGTTTTTTATATGTGCTGAACTATCGTCATGGAACTCCAGGTCGACATCCCCCCTGCGGATAAGATCAAAAACAAGCTTCTTAAGATCGTTCATGTCACTCTTCATATCGAAGAGAATCTTGTAAAGCAGTTCCCGTTCAGAGGCAAAGGATCTTTCCTCTTCCTTTCTTATAACAGCAGGCAGTTTAATTCCAGTATAATCAGGAAGATAATTTCTTAAAGTTGCAGCATTAATCTCCCTTTCGCTTTCAATTATAGAGATCTGTTCTGTTATGTTTTTAAGCTGCCTTACGTTTCCCGGCCATGAAAAATTAAGCAACAGGTTTTTTGCCTCACCGTCAAGTCTTATGGCAGGCATCCTGTACTTTTCAGCAAAATCGACAGAGAACTTTCTGAACAACAGAAAGATATCCTCACCCCTGTCGCGTAAAGGGGGTATACGTATCGGTACAGTATTAAGCCTGTAAAACAGGTCTTCCCTGAATTTACCTTCATCAATTGCGCGCGGAACATCAACATTGCTGGCAGCTATAACCCTGACATTTGTTTTCTGAACCTTGGATGAACCAACCTTTATGAATTCACCTGTTTCAAGCACCCTTAACAGACGCACCTGTGTTGAAAGCGGAAGTTCGGCAACTTCATCAAGGAAAATGGTTCCACCATCAGCAACTTCAAAATAACCTTTTCTGCTGTCGGTTGCGCCGGTGAATGAACCCTTTTCATGACCAAAAAGCTCTGAATCAATTGTTCCTTCAGGTATTGCCCCGCAGTTTACTGCAATATATTGTCCATGCTTCCGTGTACTGTAATTGTGAATCACCTGGGGAAAGATCTCCTTTCCTGTTCCGCTTTCACCCGAAATCAACACTGAAAGATCTGTTGGCGCAACCTGTGCAGCGATGTCAATGGCCCTGTTAAGACCCTCATTGTTGCCTATTATACCAAATCTCTGCTTAATGTTCTGCAAATCCTTCATCACTTTTATTTGGAACTGCGAATTTAACGCTTTTTTAAAACATAGGGAAATCCAATTTTAGTAATTTAGCACAATGAAAACTCCTAATAATTACAAAATTGCCGGCATAATACCTGCCCGTTACGCTTCATCAAGATTTCCGGGAAAACCGCTTGCAATGATAGGCTCCAGAACTATGATCAGGAGAGTGTTTGAACAGGCTTCCAAAGCACTTGAACATGTATATGTTGCCACTGATGATGAAAGGATTTATAAGGCTGTTACTGATTTTGGAGGTAAGGCAATAATGACTTCACCCGACCACATGAGCGGCACTGACAGGTGTTCTGAAGCAGCAGATAAAATTATGGAGAATACCGGCTCAGCTGTTGATATTGTAATTAACATACAGGGAGATGAACCATTCATAAGACCTGAACAGATAAGGCTCCTTGCCGACTGCTTTGATTCAGAAGAGGTTGAACTGGCCACTCTAATCAGAAAAGTTGATACCGGAGAGGATATTTTCAATCCTAACCAGCCAAAAGTTATTGTTAACATATCGGGCGATGCCATTTACTTCAGCAGGTCAGTAATACCATTTATAAGAGATGCCGAAAAAGCAGTATGGGCTGAAAAGCACACATATTTCAAACATATAGGCTTATATGCGTACAGAACCGAAACACTTAAAAAGATTACAAAACTGCAAAGGAGCACGCTGGAACTTGCCGAGTCGCTTGAGCAAAACCGGTGGATTGAGAATGGTTTTAAAATCAGGACTGCCATAACAAAATGGGAAAGTATCGGGATCGATACTCCTGAGGATCTGGAAAAAGCACGGCTCATACTTGAAGAATTTGATAAAAATTGTTAATTTTAGCACAGTTTTTGTTGTGAAAGGAACTAAATGCTGTTTATGAAGAAAGGTTTACTCTTTATCTTCTTTTTAATGACTGCCTTTACCCTTTACTCCCAAAGGGACACAACAGTATTTGCTTCTTCTTATGCCGGCAGGGATAATATCCGGGATAACAACAGCTCAGGCGTTACTATTTATCCTGTCCCGGTGAGATATAATAATTTCACACTCAGGGCAGAAAAGGAAATTGTATTTGTCAAGATAACAAATATTATTGGTCAGGATATTTTTAAAAGCAAATATGGCAACCAGCAACAGGTGAGAATCTTCCTTGATAATCCAAAAAGAGGAATGTACCTGGTGACAATTAACTTCTCCGACGGATCGAGAGTCGTTAAGAAAATAATGGTTGAAGAATCGGAGTAATTAAATTTGAAATTGATTTCTGCCTTATTAAGGTTCTGAAACATTTCATTCCAGCCTAAACAATCTGTTCATCTCTTTGTTACTTACATTAGTTAGATGTAATCCAGAAATCATTAAAACAAGTCTTATGGAAGACAGCCTGAATGTATTTTCAATTAAGGATCTTGAGAACTTTTCCGGCATCAAAGCCCATACTATCAGGATATGGGAGAAAAGATACAATATTCTTGAACCAGACAGAACTGATTCAAACATAAGAACTTACAATGAATCAGAATTAAAGAAAATTCTGAATATCTCCTTCCTCAACAGGAACGGGATAAAGATTTCAAAGATAGCCAGGCTCGATGAGGATGAGCTTACGAGAAAGGTGATGACAATCAGCAGCAGGAATGACTCCAAAACAAGTGATTTCCAGCCTGGAAAAATGCTGACTTCTGCGATAAGATTCAATGAAGCCCAGTTTCGCGACAGTTTACTTGCACTCATTGAAGAGCACGGGATCGAAGATTCATATTGCAGATACATCTCTCTTCTGCTCGAAAAAGCGAGGATCCTATGGCAGACGGGAAGCCTTTCAAGGGCTCAGGAACAATTTGTAAGGAATACAGTCAAACATATACTGATTTCCGAGGATCTGAAACTCCGGAAAACGGAGAATACCACTTCAGCCACTGTGGCAATGATAAATACTTCTGCAGATAACCTGAATGAGAATAATTTTCTCTTCTATAAGCTTGCACTGCGAAAAAGGGGCTTTGATGTCATTTATACAGGCGGCATACTTCCTGCATCAGAAGTAGTTGAGATTTATAAAACAAAATCCTTTGAATATCTTGTTGTCAACTCCGGATCATTTGACTTTTCTGAAAGAAAGATTTCATATTTCAGGAATATCGGCAAATCTCTCATGCTCAGGAAGATAGTATTCTCAGACTTGCATGAAATAAATGAAATAAAACACCCGGATAAACTTATTTTCACAAGCCTTCCGGGTGAATTCCTTGAAATCGCAGATTCACTGTCTGCAATCAGTTAATACTTACAACAATTGACTTTGCTATATCAAGAGCAGTTGTTATAGTACTAAGATCTGTAAACAATTCTCCGGTACTGCCGTTATAATGGCTATGACCGATTACTTTAGCAGGAATTGAATCATTCCTGCTTTTCATATCAATAACTGCTTCATATACAAGCGCAGGCTGACACGACATCTTATAGTACTCATCACCGGGATATTTGTTATTTGTCCAGTATTCATTCCAATCCCAGTTCTGATTTATCTCAAACATAACCCTGAACTTCTCCGGCAACTCGTTGTCTGACCTTGCATATAGTATAAATCCTTCAGTGGGAGTTGCACCCGAGTACGAATCGGCCACAGGATTCTCAGGTTCTGGCATAAATACTCCGTCAGAAGCCTTTATCCCTCTCTTGTGAGCCCAGTATGGTAAAGTCTCGGGAGCTCTCTTAGGGGCTGAAGTCCAGTGGCTTCCCTCAGTTTTTCCATACTTGAAAATTCCGGTTGCAACTGAATATGGGACAAACAGGGTTTGTATATATTTACCGTCCATATCTTCAATCCAGGCAGCCATGAGTGGGTAATAGAATGATTTTCCTCTTGTAAAGTCAATTACAATCTGTGGTCCTTTCCCTTCTGCATTTGTTTTCACGACAGACTTTTCTTCAGGCACTGCAGCGCCTTTCTTCATACTGGCCGATGAACAAGCCGTTAACAAAGAAAAAATCAGTAAAATGATTATTCTGTTCATATTCTTTTCTCTTAAAATTCAACAATAATACCAATTGTGGGAAGCACTGTTCCACTTTCATTATTCAGATATTTCATACTGTACTTCAGAGGATCTGAAGGGTCAGTGAGCGGCTTGCCGGAGTTGTCAGTTTCCCTTATAAGCAGATCAGGCTGATCGGCTTTATGATTATATACGTTCTGTACATCGGCATAAAGCATAAGTGACCATTTATTAAAATAGTATTGTTTGTCAACTCTAAGGTCGAGCTGATGGAATGCGCTCAGCCTTGCTGAGTTAAACTTTGAATAATCGAGGTAAGCCCTTCCCTGCAGATCCCAGGCTGCTTTATACGATGATTTTTCAAAATCATACGGAGTGTAGGGAGCACCACCTACAAATCTCCATTTAAAGCCAACATCCCAGTTGTTCCTGAATTTTTTTGTTCCGGTAAGGTTGAAGAGATGCTTATTGTCCCATGATGATGGTATCATGTTGCCTGCAAGGTCTTCAAATTCGCTCCTGACAAGAGTATAAGAGAATACGAGGTTTATGTTCCTGAATTCCTTTACCCTTCCAAGCAATTCGACACCATAGGATCTTCCGCTGGCAGATGATGTAAGAGCTTCATCACCGAATATTCCATAGTCAGCGCTTTTACTTGACAAGGGAACTGAATCCCTGAGCGAAAAAGGATAGTTTGAATACTTCTTGTAAAAACCTTCAAGCGTAAACTGAATGTTCTCCATCGGTATCAGCTCAAGACCTGCAACTATATGGTCTGCCGTCATATACTTAAGATCATTTTCCTTGTTAAGCATTATTCCGCCTGAATTTGAGTGTCCCAGTGCAGTATATGGAGGAAGCTGGAAATATCTTCCTGTTGAAAAATTCAGGTTCAATTTCTCTGAAAGCCTGTATGATGCTGATATTCTGGGCGAAAGCTGCTTCAGGGGATTCATCATTGAAGAAGAATAAGAATTGAAATCGCTCCTTAAGCCGAATGATGCCGTCAGCTTAGATTCAAGAAATGACCGGCTAACCTGACCAAAAGCACTGTACTTTCCTATTTTAAGGTTTGTATCATAATCAAGAAGAAAAGGGAGAGATCCTCCTGTATAAAAAAGCTGGTAGTTTGAGGTCCTGTAATGCCCATACTCACCACCTGCACCATAGGTAATTCTTAAGCCCTTTTCACCAAGTATGGTCCTTTCGTATCTTGCCTTTATCTCACCTTCGCCTGAAAGATAGTCAAGCGTTTTGCTCGTGTCAGCTTCAATGTTGTTTTTGAACTTGTACTGTGAATTGTTAAGGTAATTACGGCTTAACACCCATGTATCAAAGCCACTGTCACGATAGTGCTTGTAAACAAGACCTGTGGTGTAACTGTATTGCTCCTGAACAGGAACATAATCAAGAATATACCTCTGGAATTCTGTCTCATCAGCGTCCAGATTGAGGCTGAAATCATCCTTTGCACCAAGACCTATTACAGTAAGTTCATTCTTGGGATCGAGCTTCACCTTATATTTCAGCTGAAAATCAGTGTATGTGGGTAAAAATGGCAGTTCAAGGGCACTGAAAAGAAACTGAAGATATGACCGCCTGACAGATAAGAGCAATGTAGCTTTCTCACTTAAGGGCCCGTCAACAGTCAGTCCCAGATCAGAGGCGCCAATAGTTGCGCGGTATTTCATTTTTTCCTTATTCCCGTCAACAAAGGTAAAATTCAGCACTGAGCTCAGGGCATTTCCTTTTGAAGCCGGAAAGGCACCTGAAAGGAAATCCACCGATTGAACAAAATCTACGTTTATTATACCGACAGGTCCGCCTGAAGATCCCTGTGTCGAAAAATGATTGAGGTAAGGAATCTCCACATTGTCAATATAGAACCTGTTCTCATTCGGCCCCCCTCCTCTTACAATAACATCATTTCTGAATGCAGGTGTTGATGAAACACCGGGAAAGGACTGAATTACCTTTGAGATATCGCGGTTTCCTCCGGGATTTTTCTCAATCTCATCAATACCGATAATTCTTGCAGAAATTGGAGTTTCAATTTTTTTCAGGAAGGGAGAGGCTTTCACAACAACTTCACCAAGTGCAATCTCCATCTCTTCAAGAGGAATCTCAACATTCACCTGCTTGCTGTTTGTTACCATCATCGCTCCTGAAATGTAAGGCTTGAAACCTATTGATGAAACCCTGAGTTCAACAAAACCGGGTTTTAATCCTGTGAACGAAAAATTTCCATCGAAATCGGTCACTGCACCAATAGTAGTACCCCAGACCTGTACCGTAGCAAATGGTACGCCTTCATTTGTCTTAGCATTATATACCCTGCCTTTAATTACTCCTGATTCATTCTGGGCAGACAGGAAAATATTTAAGGACAGGAAAAAGACTATTAATAATTTTGTTCTCATTTTCTATTCGTTTTTGTTACAAAACAACAAAAAAAACATATTGTTCAATAAAAATGTGACAATTTTCACTTTTTGAAAATCTGATATGAATAGAATAATAACATTAATTGCGTATAAATGTTCCGGCATATAACCTGTCATCGCAGGGAATTACAGAGGATATAATGTCAGTCGGAGAGAGAACTGAAATATTTCCGTTCCCTGGTAAGATCAATGTAAGAATGATGTTTTTCAAGGTCAGAAATCTGCTTCAGAATATTCGCTGCAAATTCCCTCCTGCCGTTTTCTGATCCTGTTATAAACCTGTGATTAAGTGCTTTTGTGATTCTGAGCACTCTTGCCTGCAACTCTGTTGTGCTTTTGTCAAAATATGTTCCTGAGAATTTTTCCCATATATATTCAATAGCTTTTTCTGAAGGGTGCAGCATATCGTCATTAAAAAACCTGTAATCGCGCAGGTCATCCAGCATCAGTTCATAAGCCGGGAAATATTTTATTGAAGGAAAATACTCCCGGATCCTGTCGATAGCAAGCAGGAGTATTGATTTGCTGATCTGATTTCCATGTGCTCCGTCTTTCCAGTGGCGCACAGGACTTACAGTAAAAATTATTCTTAGCTCAGGATTAAATTCCCCGAGCATTTTTATAATTCTGCTCCATGATTCAGTTATTGCTTCAACTGAAAGAAGCTCATTTGTAAAATATGATGCGGGCACTTTATGGCAATTTGAAACAGGCTTTCCGGTATCCTTAAGCCTGTATATCCTTGCAGTGCCAAAGGTGATAAACAAACACGAAGCCTTTCTGAGAAATTCTTCAGCTCCCTTCCTGTTGTTATTAATCCTTTCCAAAAGCAGGCCTGCGTCCTCAGATGAGAAATCAGTGTAATGTGAAAAGCTGAGCCAGGTTCCTTTATAATTGAAAAGGTCATTCACAGAATATTCTTTCCCGGAAATCACAGCTTCAATTGCAGTTCGTACAGATTCAGGATTATAAATTGTACCGTAGGGATTAATCAAAACGGGCATCTTCCTTATATTCATCTGCTCACCAATGCTCGAAGCAAAGCATGATCCCAGAAACATAACCCCGGTATTATATCCTATTCTAAAGTCAGAAGGTTCTATATCAAAGCTTGTCCTGAATTCCATATATATAATTATATGACTATTTAATCCTGCGCAGCCAGTTCAGGATATGATCAAACACTTCCTTTTTAAACGGCTCATTATGAAGCTCATGATAACCGCCTTCAAATATCTTCAACTCGGTCCGGGCTGATTTTGAAGCGAATTCCCTGCTTCCTTCAGGGGATGTAATCTGATCATCACTTCCATGCATGAGCAGCAAGGGCACATTCATTTCACCGGCATGTCCGAGAGAATACCTGGCAGCTTTAATTGCTGAGTCGAACAGGCTTACAGATACTTTATCATGAACCAAAGGATCGGATTTGTATGCATTAACAACATCAAGGTCATGCGAAATATGGGAGGCGTTCAGACCTGAAGGTTGAATGAGACCGGGCAAAATGTATTTCATTACAGAAGCAAGGATAAGTTTGATCCGCGGAGGTTCAAAAGCCAGCTTCAGAAAGGGAGATGTGACTATTGCGCCTTTTATCTTCGGTTTGTTTTTAATTATGTATTCAAGAACTATTCCTCCTCCAAGGCTGTGACCATAAAGGTATACCGGAACTCCTGGAAAGGTCTGGTATGCGCTTTTCATCATAATATCAAGCATATCCTTTAAAACTGAATAACTTTTTATATGCCCCCTCCTGCCCTGGGATTTTCCATGACCGGGAAGATCGAGTCCGATAAATCCTATCCCATTATCCCTGAACATATCAGCCACATGCTGATATCGCCTGATATGTTCTCCCAGTCCATGAACCAATATCACTATTGCTCTTGCATTTTCACCGGGACTCATTATTATCCCGTTCAATACAATTCCGTTTGTCAGTTTAATATTGAAATCCATTTCCATTTTTTTATAAAAGTACAAAAGTTGTTACAATACTATTATAGAAATTAAAGGTGATTTAACCAGGCAACCCGGGAAAAATCTATTTATATATAATTTAGAATGCCTTATTCCTGATCAATGTATGTAATTCTATTACTGCTATTTAGTATTTTTGTTTATTTATATTTGACATAGATTAAACAGATTTTAAGATATTCGGAGTTGCATATCTTTTTTTCTCTGTATAAATTTGCTTCAACAATAAAGACAAAGAATACAGTTATAAAAAATATTAAGCAATGACACAGCATGAGTTTAACCACAGTCTGATCGCAATGAAGAGCAATCTGCACAGGTTTGCACTGAGTCTTACTTCCGATCGCGAAACTGCTCTTGATCTTGTACAGGACACTTATCTTAAAGCGATTACATATAAGGATAAGTTTGTAGATTATACAAACCTGAAAGCATGGGTGTTTACAATTATGAAGAACACTTTTATCAATAATTACAGGAGGAACGTTAAAGAGAACACAATAATTGACGGAACTCAGGATCTGTATTATATTAATCAGCCACACGACAAGGGTTTCATTTCTCCCGAATCAAGTTTTTCAGAGGCTGAGATAGAAAAAGCAATTGACTCACTCAGTGATGAATTCAGGATTCCTTTCAGAATGCATGTAAACGGATTCAAATACAAGGAGATAGCTGATGAACTTGGACTGAAGATAGGTACTGTTAAAAGCAGGATCTTCTTCACCCGTCAGAAGCTGATGCTCATGTTAAAAGATTATAATAATTAATGTTTAGGTTTAAGTCAGGTTTAAAAGGTTTGGTTAGTAAGAGAGGCTGAGAGATCAGTCTCTCTTTTTTTTCCTTATAATCAAACCTGTAAACACAAATACTACAAAGGCTCCTGACATAATCCAGGCCCAAATATTTGCAACCCTCGACTCTGCCCACATTACATAATCCTCCGTAAGGAAATAGTCTGAAGTGACAGTCCATAACAGCACCTTACAACTGTCTGCAAATCCGTTTGATCCTATCAATTTCCCGGGCATAGCGATTCGCATACTGTACTGTTTGAAAGGCAGTCCTATTTTTTCTTCCACTAATTCAAGGGAACTGTCTGCTTCACTCCTGTATTTCATGGAAAGTTCTCTGCCTATTGCAGCTTCAAGGATTGATCCGTTTTCCCACTGAGTATCAAAATCCTGTTCATTTTTCAAAGTCAGACTGAGCAAATTCTTTTCCCATGCTTTAAGAGTATCTGCAGCAATAAGAACCTGATCCTTTTTTTGAATCTGTCCGGTAAATTCATAAATCCACTCCGCGACAACTGAATTGAAGAACCAGTCATTTGTTCTTCTGTTAACTGAATCGGAGAGAGCTCTATATTTTGTGCTGTCAATACCATTGCGTTTTGCTTCCTGCTCATTCCAGGGAGTATAGTACCACAGTAGCTCTTCCTCATTAAGGAATTCTGAAACAGGGTAGCCGTTTGAAAAGATCCTGTCAATTTTCTCAGAATAACGGTAAATTGTGTTGAACCATCTGAATTTTCTGTCAAGGGCTGCCTGTCTTTTTACTCTGCTGTTGCAACTTGAATCGGCACTGTAGCCTGTGTTTATTTCAGCAGCACTGCCAAATAACTTTTCTGCAGTTCTGATCCAGGTGGTATCTCCCTTTTCTGAAATAGTAAGTGTGTCCTCTATAGTCCATGTCGAATCAACAGGAACCTGTATCTGCGATTGCCTGAAGTCCTGTTTGCCGCTGCGCATCTCCACAGTCCTTCTGATTGAACCATCCCGGTAAACGAAATTTGTAACAACTGTCTCCGGCTCATCGCACGAGACAATCAGTATAAGGCAAAAAGAAAAAACAAATCTGAGGCTTGAAGTTTTCATGGTCTTACATTTTTACTTTTTCATGATTCATATCTGAAAGCCGTTCATTAAATATCCGTTTCAGCTCCGGATCAGCTTCAATTATTTTAAGAAGACTTTCATATTCAGTCCTGAGTTTATCGTACGAATTTATCATCTGCTGAATCTGCTCATCAGTTAATAAATCCTCATCCATTCTGCCTGCAGATGATTTAATTAATTTTAATCTCGTCAGCCTTTCAGTTTGAATGGAGGAAGAAGGCCTGAGATTATCAAACACAATATGACTGCTTAAAGTGTTCAGCTGCCTGACAATAAGCGACTGCTGATATACAAACATCAGTATAAGAACAAAAGACGCAAGTATTAAACTCCTTCGCACCCACATTATTTCTGTCCATCCGAACAGGAATCCGTAAATAATGACAGCAGGACTTTTCCTGTTTTCCATTTCGTACAACTTCGACATTACCTCCCTTTCAACCTGCCTGACATCATTGATACGGCCAGCTCCCTTAAGCAGATCAACTGCTTTCCTGTATTTTTCTTCATCTTCCATAATCAGAGGTATTTACCTAACATTTCCCTGAAACTCTTACGGGCATGATACAGATTTGCCTTAATTGAGGTCTTACTCATGCCGGTAATCCCTGCAATCTCATCACTTGTCATTTCTTCCAGTTCTGACAAAACAAAAACGGCTTTCTGTCTGGGACTGAGCCTTTCAGTCAGCTTTGAAATAATTACTGCTAACTCACTGTCGGTAAACTCATCAGCGCCATTTTCCGATATAGTATCCGACAACCTGACCCAGGTGCTTTCAGCAGCAAGTACTTCAGGACGTCTCCTGGCCTTTCTTAATTCATCATAGCACTTGTTGACAACAATCCTGTAAAGCCATGTTTTGTAAACCTGAGCAGTTCTGATATGTCCAATCTTCTTCCATATTGTTATCATGGTTTCCTGAACCACATCCTTTGCAAGATCCTCATCTCCAAGCATTTTAAAAGCAACTGAGTAGGCAAATGGCGAAGATGCCTCTATCACCTTCCTGAAACTCTCAATGTTTCCCTGCCTGCACTGTTCTATTAGCTTAAGATCTATCAATTTGATTAGTGTTTCTGCAGATAAGACGCGAATTTACAGTCAAGGTAAAAAAAAGTCCGGCAATATTTTATTGGCTCCGGAATGCTGTTAACTAATTAACAATAGAATTTGTTACAGACTAATCGGATGGCAGGTTTTTTGAAACAGCCTCGATATTCCTCTTAAACCTCTCATATTTAACCCTTTCAACAGGAGTTCCCCTGAAAAGTCTGTTAAATCTGTCATTATCAAGCGTAAGCCATTCTTCCCTGGTCATCTCAGCCAGTTCATCGGAGATAATAAACTCCTGAACTTCATGTTGTTTTGCATCCCTGTTCCAGGGACATACTTCCTGACAGGTATCACAGCTGTAAACTCTCCGCCCCATCAGAGGGATAATTTCTTCAGGTATTGGTCCCCTGTTGCCGATTGTCAGGTTTGCAATGCATCTCCTTGCATCTATTGTCCTGTCGGTGTTTATTGCGCCTGTCGGACAACTGTCGATGCATAAACTGCAGTTCCCGCATTTATCATTTACAAGAGGTTTGTTATAATCAAGAGCTATATTCAGCAGAAGCTCACCTATGAAGAAAAATGAACCGATAGATTCATTTATTACTACTGAATGTTTTCCCCTCCAGCCCAGGCCGGCTTCTACTGCCCATGGCTTTTCGAGTACTGGAGCATCGTCGCAGAAAGCTTTTCCCTCTGCTTCAGGAACAAGGGTTTTTATGTATTCAAGCAATTCCTCAAGCTTCCCGGTAATTATCCCGTGATAATCCTTACCAAGGGCATATACTGATAAAAGCGGCACATCATCATGCCTCTGACGCTTTTCAGTATAATAGTTTAATCCTGTAACTATAATTGACTTTGCCCCGGGAAACACTTTTTCAGGATCTGCCCTTCCTGCCGGATCTCTTGTAAGGTAATTCATCCTGTCGTGCATCCCTGATGCAGTCCATTTATTAAGGGCTGCCTCAGCTTCAGCAAGATGCCGGACCCTGGCAATACCGCAAATACTGAATCCAAGGTCAGCAGATTTTTGCCTGATAAGTTCCGATAGGTTTTGCTCCGCCTTTGCGGTCATTATTTTGTGTTATTAAAGGAATCCCAGTTCCAGCTTGGCTTCCTCACTGAGCATGCTTTTGTCCCATGGTGGTGTGAAAGTAAGTTTCAGATCGACTTCCTTCACCCCTTTAGCTCCTCCCACTTTATATTTCACTTCCTCAACAAGCTCCTCAGCCATTGGACAATTCGGGGCTGTCAGTGTCATTGTAACATGGGCAACATGATCATCATCAAGGTTGATTTCATAAATCAGGCCCAGGTCATAAATATTAACGGGTATTTCAGGATCGTAGATTGTTCTGAGAACCTCTCCTATCCTGGTTTCTATTTCAAGTTTTTCTGCAGCATCCATCTCAGTTCTGTTTTTGTTTTGCATCATAAGCCATGGCATACAGCTTCATCTGACGCACCATTGAAAGAAGTCCGTTTGAACGCGTTGGCGACAGGTTCTGCCGTAATCCGATCCTGTCGATAAAATATAGTTCTGTGGAAATTATCTCCCGGGGTGTCCTGCCTGACATTACCTTAATAAGAAGAGATACAATTCCCTTTGTTATAATAGCATCACTGTCAGCAGTGAATGTTATGCTTTTACCGTCAAATTCGGGTCTCAGCCACACTTTCGACTGGCAACCTTCAATAAGATAGTCCTTAACCTTGTATCTGGGATCTATCGGAGGAACATCTTTTCCCATCTCAATCAACAGGTTGTACTTATCCATCCAGTCATCAAACAGGGAGAAATCATCAATTATCTTATCCTGAACCTCGCTTATTGTCATAAAACTCAAAACATTTTTTTTACTTGTTCAATACCGGCAACAAGTGCATCAATCTCATCAAAGGTATTGTAAAAACACATTGAAGCCCGGACAGTACCTTCAATGCCATAAAAGTCCATTACAGGCTGAGCACAGTGAGTCCCGGTTCTTACTGCTATTCCCATCTTGTCGAGCACCATTCCCGTATCATACTGGTGAATGCCTTCAATAAGAAAGGAGATTGTTGAAATTTTATTTGAAGAATTGCCGAATATCCTTACTCTGTCAGTTGAACTCAGTTTCTGAGTCGCATATCGAAGCAACTCCTTTTCTCTTAAGGCAATATCCTCCCTTCCCAGCGAACTGACATAATCAAGAGCAGTGCCAAGACCGGCCGCCCCGGCATAATTCATTGTACCTGCTTCAAATTTGAAGGGCAGCTGGTTATAAGTTGTTTTTTCAAAAGTAACCTTCTCCACCATGTCTCCTCCTCCCTGGTAAGGAGGCAGATCATTCAGCAGATTTTCTTTACCATAAAGTACCCCTATTCCCGTGGGGCCATAAATCTTATGTCCGGAAAAGGCATAAAAATCGCAGTCCAACTGTCTTACATCAACTATTCCGTGCTGGATGCCCTGGGCCCCGTCGACAAGAACAGGTACATTAACTGCGTGAGCTGCATCAATTATTTCCCTGAGAGGAGTTACTGTCCCCAGGGCATTTGAAGCCTGTGTGACAGCAACAATCCTGGTACGCGGAGAAAGAAGTCTGTAATATTCGTCTAAAAGCAATTCCCCGCTCTGGTTTACCGGTATAACCTTAAGCAAGGCCCCCTTTCTCTCACACAACATCTGCCATGGAACTATATTGGCATGATGTTCAAGATGACTTACAATTATTTCATCACCCTCTTTAACATACTTTTCCCCGAAAGAAAAAGCAAGGGCATTTATCGATCCTGTTGTTCCCGAGGTGAATACTATTTCCTCCTTTTTGGAGGCATTAATGAAGGAAGCAACTTTCTGACGTGCATTTTCATAAGCTTCCGAGGCCATGTCACTCAGGTAGTGTACTCCCCTGTGGATATTTCCGTTTTTCTGTGTAAGAATCTCATTTACAGCATCTATTACACATTGTGGCTTTTGTGTTGTTGCGCCATTGTCAAAATAAACAAGAGCTTTCCCGTAAACCTTCCTGCCAAGAATTGGAAAATCAGACCGTATTTCGGAAATGTCTTTCACTTTATCTGCATTAACCGCATTTAACAACACAGCTTGCACATCTTGAAAGTTCTCCCCTGAGTCGCTGCATTACAAGATTATCCATCCTTTCCCGGAGAGGTTCAATTTTAATGTTCTGAATTACTTCATGTGCAAAACCGAACATAAGCATCAGCCTGGCTTCCCGTTTACTTATGCCTCTTGACTGAAGATAAAACATTGCATTTTCATCAAGCTGTCCCACCGTGGCACCATGACTGCATTTCACATCATCGGCATATATCTCAAGCTGTGGTTTTGTGTCCATCCTGGCATCGTCTGTCAGAAGAATATTATTGTTCTTCTGGTAAGCCTGTGTTCCCTGGGCATCTGGCCTTACAAGTATCCTGCCGTTGAAGGCGCCTGTCGACATCTCATCAAGAACTCCCTTAAAAAGCTGGTTGCTTGTGCAATTCGGCGAAGCATGGTCTACATTCACATAGTTGTCAATATGCTGCCATTTGTCGCTGAGCGCCAGTCCGTATGAATATGCTTCGGCTCTTTCACCGCCAAGGTAGTGATATGTGCTGTTTCTTATCAGACCTCCGTGCAGAGTCATGTTATTGGATGAAGTAACACTGTTTTTCTCCTGATGGATAAAAGTATGAGTCATCTTGCAGGCTGCATTGTGTTCATTCTGCACCCTGAGTATGTCAAAATGGGCATTTTCACCAACGTACACCTCGGTAACGGCATTTGTCAGGAATTTTTTCGGAGAGAGTGTATGATCACAAACGATTATTGAAAACTCAGCCCCCTTTTCAACTATTATGAGGTTCCTGTGCTGATTGAAAGTATCCACATCAGCCTGAACAAGGTTCACAACCTGAACAGGTTTGCTGAGTTTTACATTTTCGGGCACATACACAAAAACCCCGTCAGAGGCCATAGCAGTGTTCAGATGCACAAGACCATCACTGTCGCTTTTTGCATATTTTCCATAATGTTTTTCAATCAGTTCCGGAAATTTAAGCGCTGCTTCGTTAAGACTGCCTGTCCATACGCCGCTTGCCAGCTGGTGCAGCTTGCCTCTAACTGTAGGATAGAAACCATTAAGCAGAACAAGCCCGTGTGTATCAAGATCTTCTACATCGCATTTAAAAGCCTCAGCCTTTTCAAAGTCAGAAGCAACGGGCAGAAAATATCCGCTGTAGTCATGATCAAAGAACAGATTCAGGTTTGTGTACCTGTAGGCCTCATTCTTTTTTGACGGAATTCCCAGCTCCCTGAATTTTTCAAGGGCAGCCCGCCTGAATGAATTGATATAAGGAGATGACATCGACTCTATCCTGTCGATATTATTCCTGTACAGTTCAAGGTACTTTTCAGTTACTTCTGATATTCCGTTCATGCAACTACGTCGTTTTCAACCTCTTTCTTAATCCAGTCATATCCCTTTGCTTCAAGTTCAAGCGCAAGCTCCTTCCCTGAAGTCTTTACAATGCGGCCATCGTATAGAACATGCACAACATCAGGAACTATATAATCGAGAAGTCGCTGATAATGAGTGATAACAATAAAAGAATTATCTGACTTTTTTATTTTATTCACTCCATTGGCAACTATCCTGAGTGCATCTATGTCAAGGCCTGAATCAGTTTCATCAAGGATTGCCAGTTTTGGCTCAAGCATAGCCATCTGAAATATCTCATTCTTTTTCTTCTCACCACCGGAAAATCCCTCATTGACCGACCTGTTTGCGAGCTTCGAATCTATCTCAACAAGTTCTTTCTTTTCTCTCATGAGCTTCAGAAAGTCAGAGGCCGACAGCGGATCCATTCCATGATGCTTCCTTTTTTCATTTACAGCAGTCTTCATGAAGTTTACCATGCTTACACCCGGAATCTCAATCGGATACTGGAATCCAAGGAAAATACCTTCCTTGGCGCGGTCCTCTGCTGACATACCCAGCAAGTCTTTGCCAAAATATGAGACAGAGCCATCAGTTATATCAACATATTCCCTTCCTGCCAGCACTGACGCCAGAGTACTTTTACCGGAACCATTAGGCCCCATTATTGCATGTATCTCACCCGGTTTAACATGCAGTGAGATTCCCTTCAATATACTTTTGCCTGCTATCGAGGCTTTTAAATTTTTAATATCAAGCATCTTATCTTATATACTTTGAACTTTGAACAATAAACCTATAATCTTTTTTTAAGAAAACCCACCCCTTGCCCCTCCCTGGAGGGGAACCTGTTTAACCCACGCTTCCTTCAAGGCTTATCTGAAGAAGTTTCTGAGCTTCCACTGCAAACTCCATCGGAAGCTTGTTTATTACCTCGCGGGCATATCCGTTAACAATCAGGGCTACAGCATCTTCTGTTGAGATACCTCTCTGGTTGCAATAGAAGATCTGGTCTTCGCCAATCTTTGAGGTTGTGGCCTCATGTTCCACCACAGCAGTCTGATTATCAACCTCAAGATAGGGAAAAGTGTGAGCCCCGCATTTGTCGCCAAGCAGCAGGGAGTCGCACTGTGAGAAGTTTCTTGCGTTGGCTGCATTCTTCAGTACCTTGACAAGGCCCCTGTAACTGTTCTGGCCTTTTCCGGCTGAAATACCCTTTGAAACTATTGTGCTCTTTGTATTCTTTCCGATATGTATCATTTTGGTTCCGGTATCGGCCTGCTGGTAGTTATTTGTCACAGCAACAGAATAAAACTCGCCGATTGAGTTATCTCCGCGGAGAATGCATGAAGGATATTTCCATGTAATTGCAGAACCCGTTTCAATCTGAGTCCATGAGATCTTTGAACTCTCACCTCGGCACATACCACGCTTTGTCACAAAATTGAATATTCCCCCCTTGCCGTCCTTATCGCCCGGATACCAGTTCTGCACAGTTGAATATTTCACCTCAGCATTCTTTTCAGCAATTATCTCAACGATAGCAGCATGCAACTGGTTCTCATCGCGCATGGGGGCTGTGCAGCCTTCAAGATAACTAACATAGCTTTCCTCGTCGGCTACAAGAAGTGTTCTCTCAAACTGACCGGTATTGGCAGCATTGATCCTGAAATATGTCGAAAGCTCCATTGGACATCTTACTCCCTTTGGAACATAACAGAATGAACCATCGCTGAAGACGGCTGAGTTAAGAGCGGCAAAAAAATTATCGGTATATGGCACAACTGTTCCCATGTACCTCTTAACAAGTTCAGGGTATTCCTTAACAGCATCACTGAAGGAGCAGAAGATAATTCCCATCTCGGCAAGGGTTTCCCTGAATGTTGTTTTCACTGAAACGCTGTCGAGAACCGCATCAACAGCCACTCCTGCCAGATGCTTCTGTTCTTCAAGAGGAATCCCAAGCTTGTCGAATGTCTTCTTAAGCTCCGGATCAACCTCATCAAGGCTGTTCAGCTTTGCCTTCTGCCTTGGAGCCGAGTAATAGATAATATCCTGATAATCAATCGCAGGGATCTTAAGGTTTGGCCAGGAAGGCATTTTCATTGTCTTCCAGTGCCTGAAAGCCTTCAGCCTGAATTCCAGAAGCCATGAAGGCTCTTCCTTTTTAGCAGATATGATTTTTATAACATCCTCATTAAGACCCTTTTGTATCTGTTCTGCTTCTATATCGGAATAGAATCCATATTTATACTCACCGGAGGTTACCTCATCTAATATCCTGTCCTGTTCTTTTTCCATCCGAAATTGTCAAATTATGACTCCCTGTTTTAAAACAAGGATTAAAACAAATTGTTAATACTTAAATTGAATTTAATCTAAATAAACATGCAAAAATAATAAAAATCTGCGATTAAGGACCTTGATAATCCAATATTAAGGCATGAATAGTACCTTATAAAAAAGGTTAATAGTGCAGTTTTCTCATGCATTTGGAAGGAAATTAATTATAAATTGCGCCCTTTGTCAAATTTTTAACAAGCTATTTTATATGGTCCCTTTTCTTAAATCCCTGTTTTCATTACGAAATAAAAGATTTATTATCTCATTATTTGTACTCCTCGCACCCCTGTCAGCATTTGCTTCAGGCGGTAATGTCCCCATGGTGGGACCTGTAAGGGTTGAATTTATTATTTTCGGACTTGTCCTTCTTGGAGTTGCTCTCTTTCACAATCAGACTTTCTGGGTTGCAGTATCAGGTCTTACAGTATTGCTTATATTCAAATTCATCTTCGACCCCGGATTTCATCTCGGGGAACACCTGTTCGGGGAAACACCTTTTATCGATCAGCTTATGGACAAAAGCCTTAGGCAGGGTGAATGGGGCATTATACTTAACCTTCTTGGTCTCCTCCTTGGCTTTGCCATCCTCTCCAAGATCTTCGAAGAGTCAGGAGTTCCTGATATCCTTCCAAGATTTCTTCCTGATGACTGGAAAGGTCCTTTTCTCCTTCTTGTATTTGTATTCATACTTTCTTCATTTCTCGATAATATTGCAGCAGCCCTCATCGGGGGAACCATAGCCCTCGTTGTTTTTGACAAGAAGGTCCATCTGGGCTATCTGGCAGCTATTGTAGCGGCAAGTAATGCAGGAGGTTCAGGCAGTGTTGTCGGTGATACCACAACCACAATGATGTGGATTGACGGAGTAAGTGCGTTCAATGTCCTCCATGCATTTGTTGCTGCCGGAGCTGCATTGTTATTCTTCGCCTGGTTCGCCTCACATCAGCAGGATAAATTCCAGAGGATACAGAAAGACTCTTCAGCTGATGTAAAAATTGACTGGCTTAAAATTTTTAATGTTGCTCTCATACTAATCGGAGCCATAATCTCAAATGTCCTGTATGATATGCCTGCACTTGGGGTATGGATTGCAATACTTATCGGCGCTGCAATAAGGCCGGTACCATGGAAAGAGGTTCCTGCTGCAATTAAGGGCACTGTTTTCCTTCTCTGCCTTGTGATGTGTGCATCTATGATGCCTGTTGAGGAACTTCCGAATGCCTCATGGATCACTGCTCTTGCACTTGGCTTCCTTTCTGCTGTATTTGATAATATCCCTCTTACAAAGCTCTGCCTCGATCAGGGACATTATGATTGGGGTATGCTTGCTTATGCAGTAGGTTTTGGCGGCTCAATGGTCTGGTTTGGTTCATCAGCAGGTGTTGCAATTACAAACAAATTCCCGGAAGGAAGGAATGTTATACTATGGGTGAAAAAAGGATGGCATATAGCAGTTGCTTATGTAATAGGCTTCTTTGTATTATACCTCACTATGGGATGGGAACCTGCAGACAATAAGGAACATAAAATTATAAACTGCACTGTCCCCGGTTGCCCGATGGCAGGACAGGAACAGCCTGCAGGTGAAAACGGATCAGCAGGAGGTTCAGTCAGCGAGCTACATACAGTTACAGGCTTCTGAACAGGGAATAAAGACATTTTAGCAATATTATAATTATCTTTAGTGTGCTAATTAAACATACTATGAGGAAGTATTATGCAATAACCATGGCAGTAATTCTTGCATCCTGCCTGCTCAATGCACAGCCGGTAAAGGATGTAAAAGCAGAACTGAAGCATGTTACTGTGTTCCCCGACAGGGCACAGGCCGATCATGAGGGATCAGTAACTCTCATGCCCGGTAAATCAGTACTGAAACTCACAGAGCTGTCTCCATATATTGATCCGCAGAGTGTTCAGGTGAAAGGTTTCGGGGAATTCACAATCCTGTCGGTTAACCACCAGAACAATTACCTAAAAAACCTCGATGAAGCGCCTGAAATAAAAAGCCTCAGGAGCCAGATGGAAGCACTCCAGCTGAAAGTTGAGGACGAAAAGACTGCTATTGCTGCTCTTAAGGAAAAAGAGGCTTTCCTTACAGCCAACAGGGCCCTGCTTGTAAAGGAAACGACTGTATCAGTGGAACAGATCAGGAGTATCATGGACCTGTACACTAACAATATGGAGCAGGTAGGTATCAGCGTTGTCCGGAAGAACAGGCTTATTAAGGATTACGAAAAACAGATCGCAGCTATTCAGCAACAGATATCAGAAAAGCTTGTAAAACAGAATCTTCCCTCTGGTGAAGTTTTTGTGACTGTATCTTCTGAAAAGCAGGTCTCCGGGAAAATTACACTGAGCTATGTTGTAATGAATGCCGGCTGGTATCCATCTTACGACATAAGGGTTACCGATATCAGGAATCCTGTGACAATTTTTTACAAGGCTAATGTTTATCAGAATACAGGCGTTGAATGGAAGGACGTCAGACTGAGCTTCTCAAATGCCACTCCATGGGTTTCAGGCGATATTCCTGCAATGTATCCCTGGATGATTGATTTTTATGTTCAGCCCCGCATGCTGATGTCAAGGTCAAACAAGGGTATTGCTGACCAGGCAGAGGCTCCTGCAATGATGGAAGTGGCAGCTGTGACAAAAGAAGCCAGAATGATCGAAGAAGCTCCGGCTCCTCCCCCTCCTGTTCAGGTGCAGACAGGTGAAACAACAGTTACTTTTGATGTTTCTGTGCCATATTCAATCCCTGCTGATGGAAAGATACAGGTCGTTGAAATCCAGCGACTTATTTCTGATGCAGAATACAAATATGTTACCTTGCCCAAATTGTCACAATATGCATATCTTACTGCCAACATAGCAGACTGGGCAAAGATGAACCTGCAGGCAGGAGAAGCAACATTGTATTTTGAGAATTCATTTGTAGGAAAGACAAACCTTGATGTCAGCCAGCTTAAAGACACTCTTGCAATTTCACTCGGAACAGATAACAGTATACTTGTAAAAAGAGAAAAGAGGCAGGATTTCACAAGCAAAAAGGTAATAGGCGCCAATAAAACTGAAACATATTCATTCCTTATTACTGTCAGGAATAATAAAGCTTCAGGTATAAAACTTACTCTTCAGGACCAGATACCTGTTTCAACTAACAGCAGTATTACAGTGGAACCTGTTGAAATGTCGGGAGGGAAACTGACAAATGAAACCGGAGAAGTGAAATGGGACCTGGAACTCAAAGCCCAGGAATCTAAACAGATAATACTCTCATATTCTGTAAAATATCCTAAAGACAAAATAGTAATTCTGGAATAACATGAGTGTGCTGGGAAACCTTGTATGGCTACTGTTCGGAGGAATTGTAGTTGCTATTGAATATCTGATAGGGAGCATTATTCTTATGATCACTATTGTTGGCATACCCTTTGGCGTTCAGACTCTCAAGATGGCGGCTCTTGCACTTTGGCCCTTTGGAAGGGACACACGTGTACATTCAAGAGCCTCGGGCTGCCTGTACATTATTATGAATATCCTCTGGCTGCTTTGTGGCGGTCTGTGGATCGCAGTAACACATGCACTGTTCGGAGCCCTGCTGTGTATAACAATAATCGGAATTCCGTTTGGCTTGCAGCATTTCAAGCTTACTGCAATCGCATTAAGTCCATTTGGCCGTGATATTGTAAATTTATGATATGAGTGAAAAGGGAACACAGATTAGTGAATTTGGCAAATACGGACTTATCAGTCATCTTACAAGTGACTTCAAGCCTGTAAATAAATCAACTGTAAAAGGTACAGGTGACGATGCCGCCATAATTGAAAATGGCAAAAAGATGACACTTGTATCAACTGATCTTCTGCTCGAGGGAATCCATTTCAACCTGATATACACACCAATGAAGCATCTGGGTTACAAGACTGTAATCAGGGCAATATCAGACATATATGCAATGAATGGCACTCCGGAACAATTGCTTGTTTCGCTTGGCATCAGCTCCCGGTTTTCTGTTGAGCAGATTGAAGAATTTTATGAAGGCATCAGCCTGGCATGCATAAAATACAAGACTGACCTTGCCGGTGGTGATACAACAAGTTCTGTTACCGGGCTTACAATATCGGTTACAGCTGTCGGGTCAGCTGAAAAAGGGAACATAATAAGAAGAGACACCGCTAGACCAAATGACCTGATCTGTGTTACAGGAGATTTTGGCGCATCCTTCATGGGGCTTCAGCTTCTCGAAAGGGAAAGAAGACTGTATGAAAAGGATAAAAACATACAGCCTGATCTGTCGGGATATGACTATGTGGCAGGCAGGCAGCTTAAACCTGAATTTCCAGCAGCAGTATTGCAGGAACTTGCCGGTGCAGGTATAAAACCAACAGCCATGATAGATGTTACAGAAGGCCTTGCTTCAGATCTTATTCAGATATGCAGGAGCTCCGGCACAGGGTGCAGGATCTTCTACAGCAGGATACCAGTAGATTATGAAACAGGCAAGGCTGCAGAAGAATTCAATATTGATCCTATAACGCCAGCTCTTAACGGAGGCGAGGACTATGAGCTTCTCTTTTCAGTAGCCCTTGAAGATGCTGAAAGAATAAAACAGCTGAAGTCTGTAAAGGTTATTGGTCACATGACAGCCCCCGGAACAGGGTACTTTATTGCAGGTGACGATGGCTCGGAAGTCGAGCTCACAGCCCAGGGCTGGAGCGGCAGGAAATAGCTCAGCGTGCTATTTTGCCCTGATTACTCCCCTGTCGGACGATTTAATGAAATCAACAATATAGTCTCTTTCCTGTGAAGGTTGAAAATCATTCAATACCTTTTCAATAGCCTGTGAGTTGTTCAGACCGCTGAGGTATATTGTACGGTAGATATTATGTATCTCATCGATTTTTTCCTTTACAAAGCCCCGTCTTGCCAGGCCAACAGAATTAAGTCCCATGTAGGAAAGCGGTTCCCTGTCTGCTTTCACATAAGGCGGAACATCTATTCTCACCTTTGAGCCGCCGCCAACGAATACATGTGCACCTATCCTTGCAAACTGGTGTACAAGGGTCCCTCCGCTTATTATCGCCCAGTCATGTACTTTAACTTCTCCGGCAAGTCCGCAGCTGTTGCCTATAATGCAATTGTCACCAATGGCACAGTCGTGTCCCACATGTGCATAAGCCATCAGCAGGCAGTTATTGCCGATAACAGTTTTTCCCACAGCAGCCGTTCCGCGGTTAACTGTCGAGCCTTCCCTTACTGTGGTATTGTCTCCTATTTCGGCAGTAGATTCCTCACCGACAAATTTCAGGTCCTGAGGGATACCTGAAATTACAGCTGTCGGAAATATTCTGCAGTTTTTTCCTATCCGTGCGCCATACATTACTGTCGCATTCGGACCAATCCAGGTTCCGTCGCCAATTTCAACATTCCTGTCAATAAATGCGAAAGGTTCGACAGTAACATTACTGCCAAGTTTTGCCTCCGGGTGTACAAAAGCCAGATTTGAAATCATTGTCTTAAACTTTATTCTTAACAACCTGTGCTGTAAGTTCTCCTTCAAGGACAAGCTTATTTCCGACAAATGCCTGTCCGAACATTGTAACGATACCTCTCCTGATAAGATCGGTAAGTTCCATTTTCAGTATCACGGTATCTCCGGGAACGACTTTATTCTTGAACTTAACTTTATCAATTTTAAGAAAATATGTGGAATACTTTTCAGGTTCATCAACAGTGCTCAGAACGAGCAGACCGCCAGTCTGTGCGAGGGCTTCAACAAGAAGCACTCCCGGCATCACCGGTTCATCGGGGAAATGGCCCTGGAAAAAAGCCTCATTAAAAGTCACATTTTTAATACCCACAATACTGCTCTCCTCCAGTGAGATAACCTTGTCAACAAGCAGGAAGGGAAACCTGTGCGGCAAGCGCTTCCTGACCTCTTCAAGGCTAAGAACAGGCGGTTGTGATGGATCATAGACAGGAATATCCTTCTTCATCAGGGCCTTTTTCATTTCCTGCCTCATTACCTTAGCGAGCCTTGTATTTGCAAGATGGCCCGGACGCGTGGCAACAACCTTTCCCTTTATCGGGTGACCAACAAGTGCAAGGTCTCCCATAATGTCCAGTAGCTTGTGACGGGCAGGCTCATTTGGATACCTGAGCTCAGTATTATTGAGAATACCTGCTGTATGAGTGCTGATTCCCGGTCTGTTGAAAAGCTTTGCAATGCGATCTATTTCAGACTGTTCCACCTCCTTTTCAAGAATGACTATTGCATTGTCAAGATCTCCGCCTTTTATAAGGCCCATTTTGAAAAGAGGTTCCAGCTCATGGAAGAACACAAAGGTTCTGCTCCTGGAGATCTCTTTTTCGAAATCATCTATTGAATCAAGAATGGAGTACTGGTTACCAAGTATCTTCGAGTTATAGTCGATAAGTACATTGATGCTGAAATGGTCATCAGGATAGACTATAAGGTCAACACCGTGCTCCTCATCTGAATAGGTTATTTTATGTTTTACGACGAAATAATTCCTGTCTTCCTTTAATTCTGTAATCCCTGCTTCCTTGATTGCTTCAACAAATTTCCATGATGAACCTCCCATAATGGGAGCTTCCGGGCCATTCATTTCTATAAGAGCATTATCAATCCTTAAACCATGAAGGGCAGCAAGAACATGCTCAATTGTCTGAACTGAAGCATTATTATGTACAAGAGTTGTTCCCCTTGATGTATCGGTAACATGTTCGGCAAGTGCATCAATAACAGGTTTACCGGGAAGGTCAACCCTGCAGAATTTGTATCCGTGATTGGCAGGCGCAGGTTTAAAAGTTATTGTGACATTAATCCCTGTATGCAAACCTTTGCCTGTCAGACTGATCTCTTTTGCAAGAGTCCTTTGTTTTTCACTCATGAGAAACTTTTATTAATTCGGGAATCAGGGTACAAAAAAAGTAAAAAAAATTCGAACTATATATAAAAACAGCCCTTAACTATGAATAAAACAGATTATTCTGATCTGACTGACAATCAGAACTATTTCTTTTTCAGAGCTTCAACATCCTTTTCAACCTTGTCAAGCTTTGTTTTGAACTCCGGCAGTTTCCTTACAATTACATAGGATTTCATAAACTGTCTGAAATCAAAAGCGGGTGAGCCTATAACGGCAGTATTCTCCTCCTTTATATCTCCGAGCAGACCTGCCTGGGCCCCTATTTTTGTACCTGAAGCAATCTTAAGATGCCCGGAAATTCCTACCTGCCCACCGAACATGCAATTCCTTCCAATTTTAGTTGATCCTGCTATCCCTGTCTGTGCAGCCATAACTGTATTTTCACCGATCTCCACATTATGTCCTATCTGTATAAGATTGTCGAGCTTCACTCCCTTCCTTATTATAGTAGAACCCATTGTGGCTCTGTCAATTGTCACATTTGCTCCTATTTCAACCTGATCTTCCAGAATTACATTTCCAAGCTGAGGGATCTTCATGTATTCATTCTCCGATTGCGGGGCAAAGCCAAAACCGTCGCTTCCAATCACTGAACCGGCATGTATTATACAATTATTCCCGATAACACACTCATGATATACTTTTACACCGGGATACAAAGTACAGCCTTCCCCAAGTTTTGTGTTATCACCTATGTATACATTCGGATATAAGGAACAACCATCACCAACTGTGCAGTTGTCTCCAATGTAGGTATAGGGGCCTATATAAACTTCGTTTCCCACCTTTGCAGTGGGCTCAATAACTGCTGTCGGATGAATTCCCTTTTTCCTGGGCCGTGACTGGTCAACAAGCCTCAGCAGGGAAGCGAAAGATTCATAAGCATTATCTACACGAATAAGTGTAGCTTTTACACTTGATGCCGGAACAAAGGTTTTGTTTACGAGCACTATTGAAGACTCTGTTGTATAAATATAATGCTCATACTTAGGGTTTGCCAGGAAGGAAAGCGCTCCTGGATGCCCTTCCTCTATCTTGGCTATAGTATTCACTTTTACATCGGGATTACCTTCTATCTCTCCCTTCAAAAAACCTGCAATGACCTGTGCTGTGAATTCCATTATACTAAATGTTTAAATTATCTTATTTCCTTAGGGTAACACAAAAAATATTTTACTATTCTTTCCGAGATAAACCTCTGGTCAAACATGTCTGATACTGAAGATATTACATCTGTTGCTCCGTTTTTAAGAAGAATCTTTACCTCAGGAGCGTCCGGCGTATAAGCCAGGTTTGAAACTGAACCTGAATAAACAAAATATTCAACTGTTGACTGGTCAAGGCCAAGCTGCTCTATTGCTTTCTGCCTCACAGTGGCGGATTTTTCCTCAGTAAAGGGCTCATTCTGCAATTCGATTGCAAACAAATCTCTGTTTATCAATCTTTTTGCCAGATTGGACAGTATCATGTCAGAACTGTCTGCCCAGTATTTGGCTGAAGCAAGAATATCTGAATCATCAAGCCTTACAAAATTAGAAGCGATCAAACCGGGCGTATACATCCTTTCCCTCCAGATATCAGGCTTTTCTATCCTGTTCTTCAGGAAAAACTTCAAGGCAGGAGTTGTATAAATATCCTTCCCTGATACTGAAAGCTCCCTTGCCCTCTTTAGGAGCCGGACAAGAAGGCTTTCAGCAGAAAGCACTGTTTTGTGCATATAAACCTGCCAGTACATCAGCCGCCTTGCAATAAGGAATTTTTCCAGAGAATATATGCCTTTTTCATCTATCACAAGGTGCCCCTCAGAAACATTGAGCATTCTTATTATCCTTTCCGATCCTACAGATCCTTCTATTACGCCTGTGAAAAAACTGTCCCTCCTCAGATAATCGAGGCGGTCCATGTCCATCTGACCGGAGATAAGCTCATGAAGGAAGCTTTTTTCATAACTTCCGAGGAAGATCTTTATTGCCATGCCTATTCTTCCTCCGAACTCTTCATCAAGTTTTTTCATTAGAAGCAGAGAAAGATCCTCATGGGAAATTCCTTCAATTATTGAATGTTCAAGGGCATGCGAAAAAGGGCCATGGCCAATATCGTGAAGCAATATTGCAATGTAAGTGGCTTCCTCTTCTTCCTCGCTTATAAGCACCCCCTTGCTCCGGAGTGTGGAGACGGCCATCTCCATCAGATGAAGAGCCCCTATTGCATGCTGAAACCTGCTGTGATTGGCGCCCGGATATACAAAACTTGTAAGTCCCAGCTGCTTGATATTCCTTAGCCTCTGAAACCAGGCATGTTCTATAATATCATAAACAAAGTCCCCCGGTATGCTTATGAAACCATATACCGGATCGTTTATTATCTTCCTTTTGTTAGTCTGCCAGACCACTATTTCAGTTTAAGCTACAAAAATATGAATAACTTTCATTATGCAATAATCGCGTATCTCAATCATTTTCTTTTACCTAAGATGAGTAACTTTGGGTTTACAGAAAAAAACAGTGTGTAAAATCAATTTTTATGCCACATTTTAAAATTTTGCCGTCTTTATATTGCTAACCCGGACTTAACAGAACAATATGAAAATCGAGATTAAGGGATTAAACCAGATATACCCTAACGGCAATCATGCCCTTAAAAATATAAATCTTGATTTTTCAACAGGAATGTTCGGGCTTCTCGGCCCCAACGGAGCAGGAAAATCAAGCCTCATGAGAATACTTGTTACGCTCATGAAACCAACAGGCGGCACTGTACTTGTTGATGGAATGGACCTGCAGAAACATCGCGCTGAAATCCGCAGCATGATAGGTTACCTGCCACAGGATTTCAGATTTTTTTCTTCACTTAAAACCTGGGAGTTCCTTGATTATTCGGGTTCTCTGGCAGGCATGACAAACCGCAGATCGAGATTAGCTGAAGTCGACAGGCTGCTTGACCAGGTTGGGCTGCTTGAGGTGCGCGACAGACAGGCAAACAGGCTTTCAGGAGGTATGAAAAGAAGGCTTGGAATAGCTCAGGCCCTGATAGGAAATCCAAGGATTATAATTGTTGATGAGCCCACTACAGGACTTGATCCTGATGAAAGGATCAGATTCAGGAATATTCTTTCGCAGCTCTCCAGAAATGATGTCATAATTATCCTTTCAACGCATATTGTCGGAGATATCTCTTCAACCTGTCATGGAATGGCACTTTTAAACAGGGGGGAACTTGTCTTCAGCGGTTCTCCCGGAGAACTTGTAAAAAGCGCTGAAGGACATGTATTCAGAATGCTTCTTGATCATCAGGAGTATGATATAATAAAAGAAAAATACAATATAATATCAACAGTGCCGGTTGATACTGGATGGGATGTACAGGTTGTTTCTGATGAATTCCCCGGTTTCAGGGCTGAGGAAATCACACCTAATATTGAGCATGCCTATGTTTACTATATGGAACATAAATTAAAAGCATACATAATTGATTAACTGTAACTTAAAAGAGAATGTCATTTCTGCATAATGCAGGCACTGTAGCAAAATATGAGGCAGTAATCCTCAGGCGGAGCTGGTTCTTCAGGCTGTTTGCAATAGGAGCCCTGTTCATTTTCATACCATTGAACATTGCCCTGTTTTCACCTGTGGGAGAACAGCCCTGGGAGTTCATTTCAATATCCTCCAGCCTTCCCCTCGTAAATCTCTTCCTGCTGAATATCGGGCAGGCTATACTTGTTATCTTCCTTGCTGCCGACTTCCTGAGGAGAGATAAAAAGCTCGACACAAATGAAGTGCTTTATACACGATCAGTTTCAAACTTTGAATATGTAATAGGAAAAACATGGGGGATACTCCGCTTATTCCTGGGACTCAACCTTTTCATCCTCTTAATTGCGCTCATTGTTAATATCACCCAGAAAAACATGCGGGTCGACCTGCTTTCGTACCTTGAATATATTCTGATAATCACAGTACCGACAATTGTTTTCAGTCTGGGACTGGCCTTCCTGCTGATGTCAGTAATAAGGAACCAGGCAGTCACCTTCATGGTCCTTCTTGGCATTGCAGCGCTCGATATGTTCTGGCTATGGCACAGGGCAGGATCAATTTTCGACTATATGGCATTCGGACTGCCTGTATTCAAATCAGATATAATCGGTTTTGACAATCCCGATCTTATATTCAGCCAGAGATTATTTTATTTCTTTCTGGGTATCGCCTCTATAATGTGTACAGTGCTGATGTTCAAAAGACTGCCGCAGTCAAGGTTACATACCTCGGTTGCAGTGATATTTCTTGCACTGTCAGTTGCAGCATCAGCATACTTTGGCTTTCACACCTTTTCAATACATGAGTTCATACACCTTACAAAAAAGGAAGTGATTGAGACAAACCGGTCTCATGAGAGCCGCAGGTTCCCTGTTGTGACGGATGCATTTATCGATCTTCTGCACAAGGGTGAATCGATAGAGGCAACTGCCAGGCTGATCTTAAGAAATGATGATAAAGATACCCTTCAGGCATACCTGTTTTCACTTAATCCTGCCCTTAAGGTGTCATCAGTAATGTCGAACGGGAAATCACTCAAATACAATACTGATAACTTCCTGATTGATATCAGTCCGGAAACACCACTGCTCCCTGGAATGACAGACAGTGTCACAATCAGTTACGCGGGAAAAATAAACGAAGCCTTCTGCGCACCTGATGTAAGTGATAACCTGAGGGATAACATAAACCGTAATGCCATGCTCACTGTAAGCAAGCGACAATACTTCCTGAATGACAAAATGCTTCTGCTTACACCTGAGACACACTGGTACCCTGTTGCCTCACTCAACTATTATCCTTCAAACCCGGCCAGGATTAAAATCGATTTCACAAATTATACCCTCAGGGCTAAATCGGAGAAGCAGCTTACAGCAGTATCGCAAGGGATAAGGCTTTTCACTGATGAAGGATTTACCTTTCTTCCCGAGACTCCCCTTACAGGCCTTACATTAGCAATGGGTAATTACCTGTCCGACACGCTGAAGGTCGATTCAGTAACATATATAACACATTATTTCCCCGGCAATGACTATTATAAAAAAGAATTGTCGGAGCTTAAGGATACACTCCCCTACCTTGTTTCAGGAATCATGAAAGATCTTGAGACCTCATTTTCTGCCAGATATCCTTTTAAAAAGCTCAGCATAATTGAAGTTCCCGTTCAATTTTATTCATATTCCAGGAAAAGCACTCAGACAAGGGCGGAGATACAGCCTTCACTGATACTTGCGCCTGAGAAACTTTCAATGATGGAAAATGCAGGCTTTGCCAGACGATTTAAAAATCAGAAAAAGAGAATGGAACGGAACGATCAGGTAATAACTGACAAAGAACTGCAAATCAGATTATTCAATGACTTTCTCAGAGAAAATTTCATAAGCGGATCAAATATGGTCTACTCAAGGGATGCACAATCTGAAACAATGTACATGGAACCATCGAGGTACCGGCTTGGACCAAGTTTCTATTTCTACAGGAACAATTTTTATTCTTCTGAATATCCTGCAATAAATGCTGTTTTTGAATCACACCTTCAGCATCTTATTCAGGAAGGACCGGGGACAGGCTATATGTCTATGTTCGGCAATATCTCAGAACCCGATAAGGCAAACCTGGTACTCAGGAATTCATCATTAAGTGAAGTTCTTTCACGGAATCCTAAAGGTGATACAATAAGAATAGTCCTTGGAGTGAAAGGCGACTGGCTCTTTAACCTTCTCAGAGCAGGAACAGGCAGGGATGAATTCAATAAATGGTTCCGGAAATACTGTGAGGAAAATGAGTTCAGAACAATTGAGCTTATGAAATTCAGGGAAGACCTGAAAAATAATTCCGGTTTCGACTTCTACCCTTACCTCGAAAACTGGTACAAGGGGAAAGAACAACCAGGATTTATAATATCAGGACTGAAGGTGACTGAGACGGTAATTGAAGAAAGGGCAAGGTACCAGGTCTCCTTTACTGCATCAAATCCTGAACCTGTACACGGTGTATTCAACATAGCATTCAGGGGTGGTCAGACCTCACAAGGCGCAGGAAGGCCGCGATTCGATGGATCAGGACCTGCTGCAGGCCAGGCACAGGGAAGGGGAATGGATGCATCAGACCTTGAAAAAATTGTTCTTCTTGAGCCCGCTGAAAGCAGGCTGATCACAATCACAACTGATCAACGGCCAAGGACAGTCGTTGTCAATACACTCTTTTCAAGGAACATCCCCGGAGAATTAACTTTTCCTGTAAACGATATTTCTCAGCAGGGGAAAAACCTCAGCTTTCAGAGTTCTGATGTGAAAAAGACAATACAACTCCCTGCTGATAATCCAGGTGAACTTATTGTAGACAATGAAGATTCAGGATTCAACCCTGGCGAAGAGATTATTGAGGCTCCCCTGAAAAGGATACTTGGCATAACAAACAGAAAAAACAAAACATATCTTGCTGTAAGCCAATGGAATATACCAGAATACTGGCAGCCTGTAGTATCAGCAGTTTATTATGGAAAGTATGTCAGATCAGCTGTTTATACCCGTGCAGGTACCGGCAGTCTGGAGCTTTCATGGAAAACAGAAATAAAAACTCCCGGCTATTATGATGTATTCTGCTATGCCGGCAAGAGCTTCAGAAGAATGTCTGTCAGAAACGACAGCCGGGGATCAGCACCCGGAGAAAGATCTTCAGGCTCCGATGGCGAAAAAGATGAAGATAAAAGGTTTACAGATTTTCACTTTAAGATTTTCCATGATGGTGGATTTGATGATATTACATTCGATTTTCAGAATGCAGAACCTGAATGGAACAACCTCGGCAGATTTTATATTTCATCCGACTCGGCAAAGGTAACCCTGTCAAACAAATCATCAGGCAAGCTTGTGATTGGAGATGCGATAAAATGGGTCAGGGTGGAGTAGTGTGAGAGTGAGAGTGAGTGTGAGTGTGAGTGTGAGCAGGCAACAGCTCCCCTCCCTGGAGGGGCCGGGGGTGGGTTAGGGATGAGTGAGAGTAAGAGTAAGAAAAAGAATAGATTAGAACTGCTTAATATTTTCTGAATATGATAAGTCAATTTGAAAGAATAAAACATCAGTCCTGTATACTGATACTGCTGATTATCTGCACATTTACTTCCAGAAGTCAGGGACTTACTCTCGACCAGTCCCTGGCGGTTGCGGAACAGAACAGCCCTTCAATGAAAAAAACAAGGCTTAACCTTATACGCAGCCAGGAAAACCTGAATGCCCAGAATGCGTCACTGAAATCGCAGTTCGCACTGACACTTAATCCCATAAGCTACACACAGAGCAGGGAGTTCAACAATCTTATTTCCGATTACAATACATATAATGCCACAGAAAGCTTCGGTTCATTTTCAGTAATTCAGCCGATAAAGCTTACCGACGCACGGATATCCCTTACAAACAGGTTTGGATACACCGATTCATACAGTGAATTCTCTGACAAGACCACAAAAGGATTCAACAATAATCTGTCAGTAAGCCTCGACCAGCCACTGTTCACCTATAACCGGACAAAGCTGAATCTCAGGGAACTGGAACTTGCGCTCGAAAACTCCCAGCTGAATTATGCAATACAGCTTCTGGCACTTGAACGCCAGGTAGCCCAGGCCTTTTACTATGTCTACCAGCAACAGCAGAGTCTTGAAATTTCAAGGCTTGCATATCAGAATATGCAGCAGAGCTATGAGGTGTCGAAAAATAAAGTTGATGCAGGGATCTCAGCCAGGGAAGAGATGTTCCAGGCAGAACTGAACCTTGCAACAACCAGGTCAGATTATGAAAATGCACTTGTCTCACTCGAAAATGCAAAGGATGACTTCAAACTGCTTATCGGAATAAGCATACTCGATGATATAATTGTACTGCCTAATATTGCCGTTGACACAATTAAAGTTGATATTGCATTTGCTATCGACCAGGGTCTTGCAAACAGGATGGAATTAAGGCAACGTGAAATAGATATTGAAGTATCTCAGTTTGACCTTATTCAGACCAAGTCGCTAAATGAATTCAGGGGAAACCTCGCACTGGAACTGGGATTATTCGGCGATAATGAGAATATTGGAAACCTTTACGAAAAACCCACTGACAATGAAAGTGTTTCTCTCTCTTTGTCTATCCCGATATGGGACTGGGGAGAGAGAAAAGCCAGGATAAAGGCAAGCGAAGCCTCGATTGAATCATCAAAAATTTCACAGGAAGAAGAGGAAAATAATATTATACTGGGCATCAGAAAGGTTTACAGAAACCTGAATAACCTTCAGAACCAGATTGTTATTGCACGTCAGTCGGTTACGAACGCCCAGCTGACTTACGACCTTAATCTTGAAAAGTACAAAAACGGAGATCTCACCGGTATGGATCTGAATATCTTTCAGAACCAGCTCTCTGAAAAACAGCTCGCATACACTAATTCTCTGATTTCATATAAACTGGAACTTCTGAATCTCAAGATACAGACCTTGTATGACTTCGAAAAGAATCAGCCTGTATCACCGGTAAAAACAACAGATAACAAGAAATAAATCAAAATAAAATGAAACAAAGATTTCTATTTCTGATCCTTATTGCTACTGCACTGATATTCTCATGCAGGAACAATGATAAAAACCTGAATGCTGACATAGAGATACCAGTCTCTGTTGAAAATCTGAATATCAGGTATATAGGTGAATATGTCAGTACAACAGGGACTGTCTTTCCGAAAGGAGACATTACACTTAAAACAAGAATTACAGCTGCATATTACCTTGAAATGAACGCTGAAACCGGAAGAGCCTGGCAGCTTGGTGACAGGGTAAGAAAGGGATCGCTTATAGCAAGGCTTGATGACAAAGAGTATGTCAATTCGCTGCAGATTGAAACAAATGAGCTCAATATGGAGCTTATGGAAAGTGAACTTAAGAAACAGGAATCACTTTATGAAAAAGGAGGTGTCACTCTCAAGGAACTGAAGACAGCAAGCATAAACTACAGCAATTCAAGAACTACTGCCGAGAATTCAAGGCTTCAGCTTGAAAAGACGCGGATAACCTCCCCTATCGACGGAGTCATTGTCGACCTTCCATATTTTACACAGGGAAGTCAGGTTGAATCTGGCTCAACAATAGTTAAGATAATGGATTACAACACAATGTACCTTGAAGTAAAACTTCCCGAGAAGTACATTTCTGAAATAAAACCAGGGCAACAGGTTACACTTACGAACTATACAATTCCCGAAGACACAATAAGCGGTTCAATAACCCAGCTTTCTCCGGCAATTGATCCCGACACACGAACATTCAAGGGAAATATATCGGTAGTAAACAGCAGATTACTGCTCAGACCGGGTATGTTTGTAAAGGCAGACATCCTCGTAAACAGGAAAGACTCAGCTATTGTAATTCCAAAAAATATTATTCTTTCGAGGCAGAGGGGGAAGACAGTTTTTGTTATTGACCGCGGTATAGCAAATGAAAGAATTATTGAAACCGGACTCGAAAACCTTACAGAAGTTGAAGTAACAAGAGGGCTTGAAAAAAATGAACAGATAGTTGTAAGCGGTTTTGAAACCCTGAGCAACAAATCAAAGGTTAAAATAATCAGATAACACAATGAACCGAATTGCTCAATTCGCTGTAAAATATCCGGTTACAGTCTTCATGTTCGTTCTGGGAGTTTGTCTTCTCGGATACATATCCTTCGGCAAGCTTGGCACGGATCTTTTTCCCGACCTTAATAATCCCCGCATATATATTGAACTGAAAGCAGGAGAAAGGCCTCCGGAAGAAATTGAAAAGAACTATGTTGACCAGATTGAATCGCTTGCAATGCGTCAGAGCGATGTAGTTGATGTATCCTCTGTTTCTCAGGCCGGATCAGCAGTAATAACAGTCGGATATGACTGGAACAAGGATATGGATGAAGCCTTCCTTGATCTCCAGAAAGAACTTAACAGCTTCAGCCAGAACACTGATCTGGAGGACTTTACAATCTCTCAATATGATCCCAATGCAGTTCCTGTAATGACAGTGGCAATGCAGAAAGCATCAGTGTCAAACATGGATGAACTCAGGAAAACTGCAGAAAATTATATAAGGAATGAGCTTATAAGGATTGAAGGAGTGGCTGATGTAAGGCTTACCGGCATTGATGAAAGCGAGGTTGTAATTGAAACAAACAGGTTCATCCTCGAATCTTACGGGCTCACAGCTGATGCAATAGCTGCCCAGATCAGCAACTATAACAGGAATGTATCAGGAGGCTCAATTATCGATATGGGCCTTAAATATGTTATTAAAGGTGTAAGTGTTCTTGAGGATATAGATGATATGGGAAATATCATCGTAGGATTCAGACAGCAGACGGCAAGCTCTGTGGCTGGTGTTCCGGCTGCTTCCATTGGTAATAACAGTACCTCACAGTCTATGTCATCCAGAGTTCCCGTCTACCTCCGGGACATTTCCCGAATCACCTTTCAGAACAAGGACCCTGAAAACATAGTGACACTTAACGGGGAACGCTGTGTGGGTTTACTCGTTTACAAGGAACCGAAATTCAATACAGTTGAAGTTGTGAAAAGCCTTGATAAGGCTTTTGATGATATCTCAAAAGCATTACCCGGTTATAGCTTCACAAAAGTTCAGGATCAGGGTAAGTACATTGACGACGCCATAGGGGAAGTGAAAGACACTCTGATAATTGGTATACTTCTGGCAGTATTTATCCTGTATGTATTTCTCAGGAGAATCGGAACCACACTTGTTATAAGCATCGCAATTCCAATTTCGATAATAGCCACCTTCAACCTGATGTATTTCAATGATCTCACATTGAACATTATGACACTGGGAGGAATGGCTCTTGGAGCAGGAATGCTCGTCGACAATGCGATAGTTGTACTTGAAAATATTACAAGGCTGAGAGAAGAAGGTATTCCGTTTAAAGAATCGATTATAAGGGGCACTGCCGAAGTAGGAGCAGCAATAACATCCTCAACAGTCACAACTATTGTTGTCTTTCTTCCGATTGTGTACCTGCATGGTGCCTCAGGTGAAATGTTCAGAGACCAGGCATGGACAGTAGCCTTCTCTCTTATTTCCTCACTGCTTGTAGCCATGCTTGTAATACCAATGCTTATTTCTGTACTTTTTCCGGACAGCAGCAAGGGAGCAATTCCGGTTAAGTCATTCACTTTCAGATGGTACAGTAAATTTCTCGATAAGGCAGTTGATAAAAGATACCTGGTGATTGCAATTTCAGTTATCCTTGTAGCGATAAGCGGATTTATAATACCTCATCTGGGCAGTGAATTTATGCCCCGCTCCGCATCAGCTTCATTTTCAATAAATTTGAAACTTCCCCCTGGAACGAGTCTTGAGGTTACTGATAAAACCACCGCTGCTGCAGAAAGGCATATACGCGAATTGCTTGGCGACAAAGTTCAGTTGATCTATACCCATTCAGGGGCTGACAGGAATTCACTTTTCAGCCAGACCGGAGAAGAACGGGGAGATAATACGTCCTCTCTGAGGATCATTCTCCGGAAAGAATATACTGACTTAACAGAAGAGGCAATCACAGTCACTGAACAATGGCTCAAAACTCTTCCCGATGCAGAAACAACATTCTCAAGGGATGAAACAGCCCTCCAGTCGTCCCTTGGCACCGGAGAAGCGCCCTTCACACTTGAGATCTCCGGAGAAGATCCGAAGGAACTGGAAAGGATAGTGAACGAATGCAGATCGCTTCTCACACCGGTAAGCGGGCTTTACAACATAAGCACCTCTCTTGACGAAGGCACACCTGAAGTGGAAGTTAAAATTGACAGGTTCAGAACAAGTTATTACGGAGTCAGTGTAGAGAGCATAATAAATCAGGTGAAAAATTATCTGTCAGGCTCCTCTGCCGGAAGCTTTGAAACAGAGGGTGAAATGAAGGATATTACGATAAAGCTCGGTGATCTTTCACTTATGAGCCTGAACGACATGATGATAGATGCAGGATCGGTTAAAGTGCCGCTCAGCGGACTCGCAGAAATTTCTGTCCTTACCAGCCCGAGGGAAATAACAAGGAGAAACCAGGTCAGGACCTGCAATCTTTACGCAATGGTTCGGGAGGATCAGGCTTATGACAAAGTTATTGGTGAGGCTGAAGCAGCCTTGAAGGGCATTTCAGTCCCGGGCAACTACCGGATTGAATTCACAGGTGAGGAGATGAAGAGGAAAGAGTCAATGTCGAACCTATCCTTTGCACTGCTACTGTCTCTCATTCTTGTATTTATGGTTCTGGCTGCTCAGTTTGAATCTGTTATCCAGCCTCTTATAATTATGCTTACAATACCTCTGGCAGGCGTAGGTACAGTGCTTACCTTTTTTCTTCTTGGCAAACCCCTCAATATGATGGCATATATTGGTATCATAATGCTTGGCGGAATAGCAGTGAACAATGCTATCCTGCTTGTTGACCGGATAAATCAGCTCAGAGAGGCAGGTGAAGGGAAAAAAGATGCAATAGTTATTGCTGGCACGCAGAGAATACGGCCGATTCTTATGACCAGCCTTACAACAATTCTTGCCCTGCTTCCACTCACTTTAGGCATCGGTGAAAGCGCTTCACTAAGAGCACCTATGGCATTGGCAGTTATTGGAGGAATGGCCTCTTCCACCCTGCTCACTCTTGTTGTAATCCCATGTGTCTACTGGTACTTCGATTCTTTTTCAGAAAAACTTAAAGGGAAGGAATTACCTGATAAAAAGCCCAAAAATTAATTCCGGACACAATGGACTTTATACTCAGAAGAAGGATACTGATAATAATGCTCTTTGCAGGGCTTACAATGCTTGGCTATGTTTCATACAGAAGACTTCCGGTGGAGCTTTTCCCGAATGCTGAACTTCCGGCCCTGATCGTACAGGCGGCCACAACCCTTGAAATGGATCCTTCTTACATTGAAAAACAGGCTATTATACCAATTGAAGGTGCTATTGGCACACTTGAGGGAATTGAAAAAATTGAATCAAATATCTCATCAAGGTTCGGAACCATTATAATATACTACAATCAGAACGCTGACCTTAAGTATGCTAACCTTAAGCTCCAGGAAAAGATAGATATTGTAAAGAACTCAATTCCTGAAGAGTTCATAATAAATGTAATTAAAATTGACCTGAGGCAGCTTACCAACCAGTTCATGGAGCTGCAGGTAAGAGGGGAAGGCGGTGTTGACAGGATCAGAAATATTGCCGACAGGAAAATAAAACCGGAATTTGACAATATCAATGGCATAGCAGGCGTGCAGGTCTATGGCGGCAGGGAGAACTCGATTGAAATAAGGCTCAATGAAAAAGCATGCAAGGCAAACGGAATAACAATTAATGATGTCCGGCGCATGCTCAGCAATAACGGTGCCGACAGAACTTTCGCCGGTAAGGTTGTAAGCGGAAACAATGAGCTCTTTGTCAATATAATTTCAGAATATACGAGCGTAAATGAAATAGGAAAAATAATTGTCAGTAACAAGGGTCCTGTATTGCTTGGCGATATAGCTGAAATTATATACGGAGCAAGGGAAAAAACTTCCTACAGCAGGGTGAACGGTATGGATGCTGTTACAGTTACTCTTGTGAACGATAATCAGGCTAATCTGATTGATCTTTCCCATGAAGCCCTTAAACAGGTTGAGGAGCTTAACAGGAAACTATCACCTGAGGGCGTTGAAATTATTGTTCAGAACAATACTGCTGAAATAATGGAGAAGAATATTGATCAGATCATCAGCCTTGCCATTTCAGGAGGCTTGCTTGCTGTTCTGATACTGTGGATTTTCCTTCGTAACATCAGGCTGGTGACAATAATTGCAATCTCAATACCAGTATCTGTTTTTTCTGCATTCAATTTCTTCTATGCCTATGATATCTCTGTAAACAGTCTCACACTTATCGGGGTAGCGCTTGCAATAGGTATGCTTGTCGATAATTCGGTTGTGGTACTTGAGAACATTTACCGTTTATCCGGCACGGGATTCCCGGCGGAAAAGGCTGTTAAACAGGGAACTGCGGAAGTATGGCGTTCAGTATTTGCTTCAACATTAACAACTCTTATTGTATTCCTCCCCTTCATTTTCTCCGATAACTTCATGGTAAGGATTATCGGAAAGAACATAGGGGTTTCAATAATCTCCACCCTGACGATATCCCTGATTGTTGCCATGTTCTTCATCCCGATGGCAACATACGGTCTCTTAGGAAGACATTCAGGAGCATCTTCTGATATTTTCAGAAAATTGTCAATACACGACAGGATTATCCAGGCTTATTACCTTCTTCTGAAAGCCGGAATGAGGAATCCCGCATCAACAATAATAGGGACACTTGTTGTTTTCTTCACAGCCCTGCTTATAAGTCTTACATTGAGCATCAGTTCTACTGAGGAAGTTGAAGCGCCGACATTCAGACTGTCTGTTACAATGCCCGGCGGATCGACAATTGAAAAAACGGATGCTGTTGTAAGCGAAATTGAATCAAGGCTTTCAAACATATCTGAAAAAGAGGATGTAATCAGCAGGATTGAAGAGGAACAGGCTACTGTAACCGTTAACCTGAAAAAAGACTGGAACAAAGAAAGTAAAAGGTCTCTGCCTGAAATCAAAAATGACATTTCGGAAAAGGTAAAGAATATTCCTTCTGCAGAGATCAGTATGGATGAACTATCAACAGGAGGCGGCTTCACACCGGGAGGCGGAGGAGGAGAGAGCAATAATCCGGGTGATGAATTCATGAACCTGATGGGACTTGGATCAAAAAAAGAGAGCATAATAATCAAGGGTCAGGATTTCGGTAAAATGAACAACCTGGCCAATGATATAAAGGAATATGCCGACAAGCTTACTACAATTAAAAGCAGCAGCCTGAATGTTCAGGATAATAAGCCGGAGGTCAGGCTCCTGTTCGACCTCGATTACATGAGCAGGAACAATATCAGTCTATTAAATCTTTCAGCAGCTCTGACAACCTTTGGCAATGAATATGCCTCTGGGGTTAAATTCCGCCAGGGAACCGAGAGCTATGATATTATTATAAAGTACTCAGGTGACACACTGAAACAGGCAGAGAAAGAAAAGACAATTGATGATCTCAGACAACTTGAAGTTTCAGGGAATAATGGAATGCTTATCGAAATGGAGGAACTTGCCGATATTGTATTCTCTTCAGGTTCAGGCAATATCCACAGGGAGAACCAGGAGAAAAGAATCACTTTGACATATTCCTTCAATGAAGAGATCAAAGATAACAAGGACCTGCTCGAAGGAGCAAGATCCGAGGTGGAATCGATAGTTGCAGGCATGGCTATTCCTCCCGGTATTGCTGTGGAATTGGTGTATGAGGATAACCAGCTACAGGATTTTTATTACCTGATAGGAATAGCATTCCTTCTGATTTATATGATCCTTGCCGCTGTATTTGAGTCACTTGTAACACCTGTTGTACTTATGTTCAGCATTCCCCTGGCAGCCCTCGGATCACTTATTGCCCTTATTCTGACAAATAATTCCCTTTTGAACGCCAACACCCTGACAGGCTTTCTGATACTACTGGGAGTTGTTGTGAACAACGGCATAATACTTATTGATTATACAAATATTTTACGAAAGAGAGGATACAGATCGCACAGGGCGCTGATGATGGCTGGCATGGCCAGGCTGAGGCCAATAATGATAACGGCGGCAACGACAGTTGTTGCCCTTGTGCCGCTTGCAATGGGTGAGGCTGAGTATGTTTCCGTTATCGGAGCCACATTTGCCATAACAGTTATAGGTGGACTGACTCTCAGCACTTTACTCACACTGGTCTTCATACCTTCATTCTACACAGGCCTCGAAAATGCACTTAAATGGATCTACTCCCTGAACTTGAGAATAAAAGCTGTACAGCTCCTTGTATTAGCAATGCTTATCTTTCTGATATACACCAACATTGACAGATTCGTATGGAAACTGATCCTCACTATCCTGTCTGTCATTCTTATCCCTGCAACAACATGGTTCTTAATTAACAGCCTGAGGAAGGCAAGAATTACTGTCATTCCCCCTGAGGAAAACATAAAAATAAAGATCCAGAGCCTTGTAAAGATCTATGAGCGTGAAAGCCGCTGGAGAAGAGAATGGAATGCCGGTGGGAGGATCAGAAAAAGGCTCGGCCTCGAAAAGGATTACAGATCATTAAGCGACCTGGGAGGATATATCTGGCAGCTACCGCTTCTCTTCTTCCTGATTTACTTTACATTCTTCTATCTCAACAAGGGATTCTGGGTATTTGCATTTACAATAATCACATGGTTTTACCTGCTTTATATCTGGAGTCCGCTCCAAAAATTCATTACAAACTTCAGCAGGAAGAATGGCAGCAAAATTGTACCCGGTATTATTAAAGCCACTGATTTTACCTTCTTCTGGCTGATCCCTCTTTTTATCCTTGTCTGGCTTCAGCTTGAATGGAACAATATAGCTGTTGTACTGATCCTTGGATTTATCTGGTTTACATTGCTTTTCATTTACAGGACCGGACAGAGGCTATCAGTTGAAGATATTGATATTTACAGGCTTGAGGGCAGGTTCAGAAACATAAGAAAGATCATTTTCAGGTTCGTGTCCTCAGTCCCGCTTATAGGTAAAAAGAAAAAACCGTTCAAGGCGCTCAGCTGTGTATCGCTTGAAATAGGAAATGGTATGTTTGGCCTGCTTGGACCAAACGGAGCAGGAAAAACCACGCTCATGAGGATTATATGCGGAATCCTCGGGCAAAGCTACGGCAAAGTGTGGATCAACGGCCTCGACACAATGAAAATGAGAGAGGAACTGCAGGGACTTATCGGCTACCTTCCACAGGAATTCGGAAGCTACGAAAACATGACTGCCGATGAATATCTTAATTATCAGGCGATTCTCAAGAACATCACAGATGTAAGAATCCGTGAGGAAAGAGTCAGCTATGTGCTTAATGCAGTGCACATGGAGGACCGGAGATATGAGAAAATCGGATCATATTCCGGAGGCATGAAACAGAGAATGGGAATAGCACTGATCCTGCTTCACCTTCCAAGGATCCTTGTTGTTGATGAACCGACAGCAGGACTCGACCCTCGTGAAAGGATAAGGTTCAGAAACCTTCTTGTTGAGCTTAGTCGTGAAAGGGTTGTCATCTTTTCAACCCATATCATTGAGGATATATCAAGCTCATGCAACCAGGTTGCAGTATTAAACAAAGGCAGACTGAGCTATCTTGGAAAACCTATTGACATGACAAAAGAAGCTGAGGGGCATGTTTGGCAGATGACTCTACAGACAGAGGATTTCCAGAAATTTGTTGAAAATCATCTTGTTGTGCATCACATGTCCGACGGTGACAAAGTAAGAGTGAGGGTTATTTCAGAAGATGCCCCCGGAGAAAATGCCGTCAGTGTAAAACCGAGCCTGGAGGATGCATACCTTTGGTTGCTCAGAGGCTCCCGCCATGAAGTTATAAACAGTGACAAGTTAACACAATGAGTATTAATAAGCTGCGGAACTATACCGATCTTGTCTGGAAGATGATTTCCTGCAACCTGAGAATTATTTTCTCGAATAAGTTCATCTGGTTCCTTACAGGTTCCGTTATTTTCTACCTTGGTTTGTCGGTGATCTATGTATTTTCAAACAATGTATCCAGGATGGAGGATCTGTTCGGTGTATTCCTCTTCTCAGGCTTGCTGCTTGTATTTTATCCTGCCGTATTCGGCATACAGAACGACATGGATGCCAGAACGATAGAGATCCTGTTCGGGATACCTGACTACAGATATAAGGTATGGCTTGTCAGGATTATTCTGATTTTCATTATGGCATTCACAATACTCCTCTTCTTCACCTTCCTCTCATCAGTCCTTATAGTGAAATTCAGAATTCTCCCTGTTACCCTGCAGATAATGGTCCCTGTCCTGTTTATGGGCATGCTGGGATTTTTTCTCTCTACGGTAATCAGGAACGGGAACGGAACAGCAGTAATACTGATTATAATTGGTATTCTGTTCATGATGTTCGGGGATTCAGCCCTTGGCAGAAGCCAGTGGAATATCTTCCTTAATCCGTATAATATTCCATACGAAATGAATGAAACCAGCTGGGCCCTCGTAACTTTCAGGAACAGGATAATCCTTCTGACCGGTTCGGTTCTTTTTCTTCTGGGAGCACTCCTGAACCTTCAGAACAGGGAAAAATACATGTAACAAACACTGCCAACAAAAGCAATATCAACATAATCAATACATTATCTGATCATTTATTATTAAGTGTATAATTAACACTTATCATCTCTGAACTTAAGAAGCATAAATTTCAGACAAGTGTACAATCTATTTGTCTGACCTGACCCCCCTGCTGTAAAATTAATTTTCGTTTTGGGTCATTTAAAACTGAATATCAGGGATAGCTGTTTTTTCGTATATTTATATCATTCGGGATACCTGATTGCAGAATTATGGAATTGTCTATACTAAAGGATATTGTAATAATTTTTGCGCTGTCGACCCTGGTCAACCTTATATTCCACAGGTTCAGGTTGCCTTCAGTTCTGGGATACCTTCTCACAGGCATTATCGCGGGCCCTCACCTTCTCTCGCTAGTAAGTGACAGTCACAGGATAGATCTCATTGCTGAAATCGGGGTTGTACTGCTGTTGTTCACGATAGGCATGGAGTTCTCGCTTCAGCACCTGCTAAAAATAAGAAAGCGTGTATTTCTTGGAGGGTTCATACAGGTCACTTCAACAGCCCTTGTATTTCTTTTTGTCGTATACCTTTTCGGCATGAGGATGGAGAGTGGCATCTACATTGGTTTTCTCGCCGCACTCAGCAGTTCTGCACTTGTTCTGAAAATACTCCAGGAACGTTCGGAACTGACCTCAAACTATGGAAGGACAGTTCTTGGAATATTGATTTATCAGGACCTTTTGCTTGCTCCCCTGCTTCTTTTCGGAAATATTCTGGCAGACAATTCTGTCAATCTGCAGTCAGAGATTCTGATGATGGCAGCCAAAGTTGCGATAATTATTGTAATTGTTTATGCCGGTTACAAGTGGATAATACCAAAGTTACTGCACCTTATTGCCCTTACAAAGAACCAGGAACTTTTCATGATGAGCATCTTTCTCATCTGTTTTGCAATAGCATTGCTAACCTCAAAACTTGGAATGTCTCTGGCTTTCGGAGCCTTCCTTGCAGGCCTGATGATCTCTGAATCAGAGTATTCCTATAATGCCTTCGGAAACTTTCAACCTATAAAAGATGTGTTTGCCAGTTTCTTTTTCGTTTCAATCGGAATGCTTCTTGACATAACATTTGTAATTGATAATTACCTTATTGTGATCATAAGCGTAATTGCCCTGCTGTCAATTAAAATCGTAATTTCCGCCGGGACAGGCTTCCTTCTTGGTCATACCCTGCTGGGATCTGTGATGATAGGAATGGCCCTCAGCCAGGTAGGGGAATTCTCCTTTGTTCTGGCAAAAATCGGATTTGACAAAGCCATAATTTCAGACTTCTATTTTCACCTTTTCCTGTCTGTTGCTGTTATTACTATGGCACTCACCCCATTTCTTATTTACCTGGGCAAACCAATTGCCGGCTCTCTCCTTAAGCTAAAGCTCCCGCGCGTTATTGTTGACGGACTGTTCCCTCTTGAAGAAATGGAAATACCCGATTTCAGGAATCACCTTGTCATTATAGGAAAGGATGCCAGCGCCACTAAGCTCTCAACAATGGCCAGGCTGAACAATATAGAACACATTTCAATTATTTTCGATCCTGCTCTGGCAAGGGAAAAGATGAATGAGGGCAACAATGTCATATACGGTGACGCAGTAAATGTCCCGATTCTGAAAAAGGCACATGCTGATACGGCGGATATTGTTGTTGTCTCTATAGGAAGCCTGATACCTTCAATGGCTATTATTGAAAAAGTAAGGGCCATAAATAAAGGCGCCTTTATAATAGCAAGAGCCACTCTGCTGAGGAATGTTGAATTGCTTTACAAATCGGGAGCTGATCAGGTTGTACCCGAAAAACTTGAGATTGCAATTGACCTTCTCAATAGGATCCTTGTTCAGAGGCTGATTCCCCAGAAGGAGGTGAACAGGATACTCACACATATCCGAAACACGAGCCTCGGAGAATTCAGTGTGAAAGACCTTGTAAACCAGCCTTCAATTCTTGACGAATTCCCGAATATCAGCATCTCAGCAGTCACTGTTGAAGAAGGTTCTGTTGCAGGGAATAAGTCACTTATTGAAATTGACCTCAGGAAAAACACCGGAGTCACATTACTTGCAATAAGACGTGGAACCGAAATAATTGAGCATCCGGTTCCTGATACTGTCATTATGGATGAAGATATTGTTTACCTGCTCGGTAATCCGGAACAGATAAATTTTGCAGCAGAACTGCTTTTAAAAAAGAACCAGTAAAAATCATTTTCCATTTGAGTATATGACAGACGAATTTAATCCCGACATGCATGATCTTAATAATGAGGAATATAGCTCATTTATTACCTTTCTTAAAGAGAAGGACACTCCTGAAATTGAAAAAATTATCACCAGGTATATCTCATACAAGCCTGAAATGACTGAAGCCGCCCTTTACGTGGCAGTTGACAGAGGTATTATGTCCTACGACCTGAAGGAAAAGATCACAGAACAGGTTAGGCTGAATTACTCAAAAAAGTCAAAGTACGTCAAACAGCTGAAATGGGAAAAGAACAATGCTTTTCACGATTTTACGGCAACATACAGTGATGAAAAGATTTATGAAATCATTGATAATCCCTCAGACATTGTAATTGATGTATTCCATGCGGTACTGATTGTTGCCAGGGAGAGAGAACTAATCTCGGAGAAGGACTTCACCGATCTGTTAGACAATGCAATCAAAGCCTCACGGAGTGAAACTGAAATTATCAGGGATGATATAAATGAGATGTTTAATATTTTTGAAAAACCGGATACTGAGCTGACTGATAAACAAATAGATATGTACCGGGAAAAATACTGGAAATGTCCTGCCTGCAAAGAACTTGTTGAAAATGAATTTGATATCTGCTGGAAATGCCAGGCAGAAAAACCTCAGAATGTTGAAAGACCGCAAAAGCAGGAAATAATAAATGAGATGAGAACATCAGGGCCTCATGGATTAATCAGGCCGGGATTTGCACTTATTGCAGGAGGAATCCTTGTCTTTCTTTTTTCCTTCGTACGCCATTATTCAAGATCGATACCCTGGAACGAAAGATATTTTACCCTGGCATTTTCAGGTATCCTTATTCTGGCCGGAACAGGAATAATAGTTCTGGGAATAATAGAAAAAAACAAAGAAAACAAAAAATGATACTATCAGCATGCGGATTAATCTGCGACAAATGTGAAGTTTATAACATTTCATGTTTCGGATGCCACTCTGTAAAGGGATCCCCTGACTGGGCAAAAGAAATGATGCCTTCCGGAATATGCCCCTTGTACGACTGCACGGTTAACACAAAAGGATACAAGAACTGCGGAGGCTGCAGCGAACTCCCCTGCAGGCTATTTCTCGAAATGAAAGACCCAAACGTCAGCGAAGAAGAACATCTCAGCTCAATTGCCGAAAGAGTTGAAAGGCTGCATTCAGACTGAGCGTATATTGAATCACCTGTTCCCGTTCTGAATCATATATCAGATTCAAATGGATTGTCACGGCTGAAATCGGGACGGTAATTGATATTGCTGTCAAGTTGTTGCAGCCATCCGTTCCTGAAACCAAGAAGCTCCATCTCAGCAGCAACTTCCTCATATTCTTCACGGTAAAGCGATCTACCAAGATCCTTAAACTCCCGAACAGATGGTATCGGATGATATTGTGACATAAGTGAGATGCTTATTCCTGTTGAGATTTCTTCGGCAATGCTTCTGAGAACCTTTTTACTCTCTTCGGCATGTCCAGGCAAAACCAGATGGCGGATAATTAAACCGTCCTCCAGATTGCCACTGTCATCCGTTATCAGCCTGGATCCCTTTTGAAAATACATTCGTTTAAGCGCTTTCATAACTATTACGGGATAATCGGATGCATTTGAAAATCTTTTCGACAAGCCTGGTGTAATATATTTATAATCTGGAAGATAGACATTTACGATCCCGTCAAGGCTATCGATAAGTTCAGGTTTATCGTAACCGTTTGTATTATAAACGATAACAGGTTTCAGATTTCTGTCATGAAGACCTCTGATTATTGCCTTCATCTGTGGGACAGAATGAGAAGGAGAAACAAAGCCGACTGACCTGATGCCTTTTGACAGAATCTCTTCAACAGCATCAAGGGCTTCATGAAGGCTGTAAGAATTGGCATTCTGCCGGCTTCCCGGCCTTGATATCTCATGATTCTGACAAAATATGCACCTTAAGTTGCATCCCGAAAAAAAGATATTACAGATCCCGTCATTTCCGCTTATTACAGGTTCCTCTCCCCTGTGGATACATATTGAAGCAATATTCATACCCGCATCGGCACCACAATAGCCTCCTCCCCCTGAAAATCTGTCAGTATGGCATTCCCTTGGACACAGGGTACAATCTACAAGAAGGCTTATTTCATCTTCTGTATATAAACTTCTCATATCCTATCAATTATGACAACATCTCTGAAATACTGAATGAGTCATTCCGGTTCAAAGTAAGCAAAATCATCCTGAGCTATTATCAGAATATGGCTTGATAATTATAATCAATAAGGATGATTTCATGTTAAAGCCTGATTCTGACCATATAAATTTCATATTATTTGCCTCAGATTTTGCTAATTTCAAAAGAATATTTATTTTTGCAGTCGAATTGAGGGGAATTGAGACCTAGGGGACCAAAGTCCCCTATTTTATTATCAGTTTCAAAATGATTGACAAAAACAGGATTGAAGGGATCATAAAAGAACATATCAGTGGTACTGATATTTTCCTTGTTTCTGTAAAGGTGAGCAGTGCAAACCGCATAACGGTTCTTGCCGACAAAAAGAATGGCATCACAATAGATGAGTGTGTTGCGATTCACAGGCACATTGAAAATAACCTTGACAGGGATGAGGAGGATTATGAAATGCAGGTATCTTCACCCGGACTTGACCTTCCTTTTCTTGTTTTGGAACAGTATTTCAAGAATGAAGGGAAAAAAGTTGAAGTGACTGATAATGATGGTACAAAGTTCTCCGGGATTCTTAAAAATATCACTTCCGGGGGCTTTGAGCTTGATTCTGAAGTAAAGGTAAAAGGGAAGCAAAAGGAAATAAAGGAACTTTCCTTCAACTTCGATCAGGTAAAATCAACAAGAATAGTTTTAACAATTAAATAATATTTAGAGGTTTACGCCAAATGGAAAATGTTAATTTGATCGACACTTTTTCGGAATTCAAGGAGCTTAAGAACATCGACAGACCAACAATGATGAGTGTGCTGGAAGATGTCTTCAGGAGCATGCTTGCAAAGAGGTATGGTTCAGCTGACAATTTCGATATAATTGTCAATATCGACAAGGGTGACTTTGAAATATGGAGGAACAGGGTAGTTGTGGCTGATGATGAACTTACCGACCCGGTTATCCAGATTCCGCTTTCAAAAGCCAAGGAAATAGATGATGATTATGAGGTTGGTGAAGAGGTTTCCGATGAAGTCAAATTCCTTGATTTCGGCAGAAGGGCCATCCTCTCACTCAGGCAGAATCTGACAGCAAGGATCCTTGACCTTGAGAAGAACAACATTTACATGAAATACAAGGACAGGATTGGCGAGATAGTAACCGGAGAAGTTTACCAGGTATGGAAAAGGGAGATACTTGTTCTTGATGACGACAGCAATGAACTTATACTGCCGAAGAGCGAACAGATACCTTCTGATCACTTCCGCAAAGGAGATACAATTAGGGCAGTTGTTATTAAGGTGGAAATGAGGAATAACACTCCTTTCATTATCCTCAGCCGTACGTCTCCTGTCTTCCTTGAAAGGCTCTTTGAGCTCGAGGTTCCGGAAATCTTTGACGGACTTATTACTATTAAGAAAATAGTAAGGGTACCAGGTGAAAGGGCCAAGGTTGCCGTTGAATCATACGACGAAAGAATTGACCCGGTGGGAGCCTGCGTTGGTATGAAAGGTTCAAGGATACATGGAATTGTGCGTGAACTGCGCAATGAGAATATTGATGTGATTAACTATACAAATAACAACCAGCTCTTTATTCAGAGGGCCCTTAGTCCTGCAAAGATTACTTCAATCAAACTGAATGAAGAAGCAAAAAGGGCAGAGATCTACCTTAAGCCAAATGAAGTATCGCTTGCTATTGGCAAAGGCGGTCTGAACATAAAGCTTGCAAGTCAGCTTACCGGTTACGAGATAGATGTTTACAGGGAACCGGGAGGCGAGGATGAGGAAGACGTCAACCTTGAGGAATTCGGGGATGAGATTGAAGATTGGATCATCGAAGAGCTTAAAGCTATCGGATGTGATACCGCAAGAAGTGTTCTTAACCTGTCGATAAGCGATCTTGTGAAACGCACAGATCTTGAAGAGGAAACAGTTAAAGAGGTTATTAATATCCTTCGCGCCGAATTTGAATAGTATACGGCATACTTCCGGCGATTTTGGATATTTTTAAAATAAATTAAAGGCAAGGAAAGATATATGACTGATGATGTAAAGGCAACAAGGTTAAGTAAAGCAGCCCGCGAATTCAATGTGGGGATATCCACAATTGTGGAATTCCTTCATAAAAAGGGTTTTGACCTTGATCCGAATCCCAATACAAAACTGCCGCATGAGGCTTATGTGTTGCTTGTTAAGGAATACAGCACAGACATAAGTGCAAAAAAAGAATCTGAGAAGCTTGTCTTTAAGGATCTTCATAAGAAAAAAGAGACACTTTCAATAGATGATGTGTCTGAGAAACCTGAAACCGAAGAGTCAGAAAGCGAACAGGATGTCATTGTCAAGGACTCTACTGTAGCAAAGCCTGCAGTTGACATGAAGGCAGAGATCAAAAAGCCTGATATCAAACTTGTTGGAAAGATAGATCTGGAAAAAAGCCTTAAACCAAAAACAGCACCAAAGCCAGAAACTCCTCCTGCACCTGCAAAGGCTGCAAAACATGCAGAACCGGAAAAACCTGCAGAACCTGAAAAACATGAAAAAGAGGTACATGCAGCGGTTAAGGAAAAACCTGCTGAACCTGTACTGCCTGAAGAAAAGAAAACAAAGGCAAATATCGATCTTCACATTGTAGGCAAGATTGATCTTGATACTGTTGCAAAAGAAACAAAACCTGCTAAAAAAGAGGAGAAAAAGGAAAAGACTCCGGTAAAAGCAGAAAGCGAAAAACCTGTAGCAAAACATACTCCAAAAGCAGAACCAGAGCCGGAACCGGTCGAGGAAGCAGTTGAAGAAACTGTAACAGATTCAATTCCTGAAAAAGTAGCAGAGAAAGTTCCTGCAGAACCTCAGGAAGATGTTCCTGCTCCACTCTATAAGACTGATTTCAAAAAACTTACAGGGCCAAGGGTTGTAGGAAAAATCGAACTGCCTGTTGAGGAAAAGAAGAAAACTCCATTTCAGCCTGTCAAAGTTGAAGCTGATAATGATTTCAGAAAGAAAAAGAAAAGAAAGAGAATCCTCAAGGACAAGGAAGTTGTTCCTGTCACAAGCCAGGATCAGGAAAGAAAAGACAAGCCTGGTAACAGGAAGATAATAAAGAAAAGACCTGTAAGAGCCGAAGTGAATGAAGAAGAAGTTCAGAAGCAGATCAAGGAGACTCTTGCACGACTTACTACAAAAGGAAAATCAAAAGGTTCCCGCTACAGGCGTGATAAAAGGGAAGCTATAAGTCAGAAACAGCAGGAGGAAGTTGACAGGCTTGAACAGGAAAAGAATATCCTGAAGGTTACTGAGTTTGTGTCAGTGAATGAGCTTGCATCAATGATGAATACTCCTGTGACTGATATTATAAGCACCTGCATGAGCCTTGGCCTTTTCGTGTCAATTAACCAGCGACTTGATGCCGAAACAATGGCTATCCTTGCCGACGAGTTCGGATATAAGGTTGAATTTGTAAGCGCTGAACTGCAGGAAGCTGTCAAGGAAATGGAAGACAGCGAGGAAGAACTTAAACCAAGGCCACCGATTGTTACCGTTATGGGACACGTTGACCATGGTAAGACAAAGCTTCTCGACTATATAAGAAATGCTAACGTTATAGCCGGTGAAGCCGGAGGAATTACCCAGCATATTGGTGCATACGGGGTTATACTGGAGGATGGTCGCCAGATCACCTTCCTCGATACTCCCGGCCATGAGGCATTTACAGCGATGCGTGCCCGCGGCGCCCAGATTACCGACATTGCAATTATTGTTGTTGCAGCAGATGACGGCGTAATGCCACAGACAAGGGAAGCAATAAACCATGCATCAGCAGCCGGTGTTCCCATAATTTTTGCAATTAATAAAATAGATAAGCCAAGCGCTAACCCCGACAAGATAAAAGAAGCTCTTGCTTCAATGAATTACCTTGTTGAAGACTGGGGAGGCAAATTCCAGTCGCAGGAAATATCAGCAAAATCAGGTCTCAACATCGACCTCCTGCTTGACAAGGTACTGCTTGAGGCTGAAATGCTTGACCTGAAAGCCAATCCTGATAAACCGGCAATAGGTACAGTAATTGAATCATCACTCGACAAAGGTCGTGGTTTCACTGCCACAGTGCTTGTAAAAGCAGGCACTCTGAGGATCGGGGACATAATGCTTGCAGGAAGCTGCTTCGGACATGTCAAAGCCATGTACAATGAGAGGGGAAATAAGGTTACCGAAGTGGGACCTGCTACTCCTGCACTCATCCTGGGCCTTAACGGCGCGCCGCAGGCAGGTGACAAGTTCAATATTATGGACAGCGACCGGGAAGCCAAGGATATAGCAACCAAGAGAGCCCAGCTGCAGAGGGAGCAGGGACTTCGCACTCAGAAACACATTACACTTGATGAGATTGGAAGAAGGATTGCTATCGGTAACTTCCAGGAGCTTAACATAATAGTAAAAGGTGACGTGGACGGTTCAGTTGAAGCGCTCAGCGATTCACTCATAAAACTTTCAACTCCTGAAATTCAGCTTAACATAATACATAAAGCTGTGGGACAGATCTCAGAATCTGATGTTCTGCTCGCTGCTGCATCAAACGCAATCATTGTAGGTTTCCAGGTAAGACCATCACTAAGTGCCAGGAAACTTGCCGAAAAGGAGGAGATCGATATACGTCTGTATTCAATCATCTACAACGCTATAGAAGAGATCAAGTCTGCTATGGAAGGTATGCTTTCACCTGAGGTAAGGGAAGAGATTGTTGCCACACTTGAGATCCGTGATCTCTTCAAGGTTACAAAGGTTGGTACTGTTGCAGGCTGTTATGTGAAAGAAGGCAAGATAACCAGGAATACCAAAGTCAGGATCATCCGTGATGGCATTGTAATCTATACAGGCGATCTGGGATCACTCAAGAGATTCAAGGATGATGTGAAAGAAGTTGTAGGCGGTTACGAATGCGGCCTTAACATAATGAATTTTAACGACTTAAAAGTTGGTGACATAGTTGAAGGTTACCAGGAAATAGAAGTCAAGAAAACCTTATAAAAAAATGGGTGCCGGACAGGCACCCATTTTTTTTATCCTTTATATGAAACGCTCTACAAAAGAGCTTTGTATTTTTCAGCTGTAAGGAGGGAGTCAAGCTCCGATTTATCAGATATTTTTATCTTAACCATCCACCCTTTGCCATAAGGATCTTTGTTTACCTGGTCAGGTGCATTTTCCAGTTCAGGATTAACTTCAAGTATCTCTCCTGAAACAGGCATGAACATATCTGAAACAGTTTTAACTGCTTCAATTGTCCCAAATACTTCTTCCTTTTTAAGAGTTTCTCCTGCAGTCTCTATTTCAATAAAGACAACATCTCCGAGTTCACCCTGAGCGAAATCAGTAATTCCAACAATACCTGTATCACCTTCTACCTTTATCCATTCGTGATCTTTGGTATACAATAATCCGGCCGGTATATTCATAGCTTGCTTTTTAAGGTTAATTCTTTCATTTATACATAATCAATTCAAAAATAGGCTTTTTTTTAATCACCCGACGTGACAATTCTCATTTTAAGAGTGATATGCTGCAATAATTACTGAACGAGTGTGAATTTGAGTGAGAATCCAAAATTTGTGTTTGATGTCGGGAAGGTATTTGCAACAAAAGGATTGGTCATGCTGTGATCTGCAAAAAGCTGCAGGTTGAACCTGTCACTCAGAATATAATCAGCAGTTGCACCGACAGTGAATACCTTCTGCCCTACAACAGGCTGATTTACATCTTCAATCAGCTTGCGGGCAAGTGTTTTGTTGTCGCGCATTGAAAAATCAAGGCGGATGTTGAGATCGCTCTTCAGTGCCTTCTGCCCTCCTCCGAGAGTTTTAAGCACAATCGCAACCTCATCAAACCTGTAACCTGCACCTATAATTATTTCATTAACCCTGGCATCGGCAATCTGATTACTTGTAAGGTTGAGTGAGACAGTCCTCGATTTTCTCCACTCCATTCTTGTTGTCAGGCTGTTTTTCCAGTTCATGTCAACATTTATAAGCGGACTGAACTGCTCATTTATTGAGACTACATTTATCTCGTACTGGGGCAGGTAATTATTCTGTAAATCCCTTATGGCGCTGACACCGGTTTCATCAGTCCGGTAATTTAGGTTTGTTGTATATGATCCTATCTGGTATGTACTGCGGTACTGATGCATCAGGTTAATTGAACGGAAGGTCCTCTGCACGAATTCAAACTTTGAAAGACCATCAAAATTTATCCTCCAGTTTGGCATCATCGACATAGCAGAAGGGAAAGTTGCAAGTGTAACTTTCCGTGGATCTGTTTTTGTATAGGCAGCAATGAATGCAGGAATAAGGACTTCACGTGACGTTCTGCCATATCCGCTTTTATATGGCCCATTCAGGGGACTACCTGTAACAGGATCGGTATCAGGATTATATAAGGGATTTTTACTTTGCCGCTCGTTTGCCCTTCTCTGTGAAATTATTACAGTGTTCTCCTTGAATCTTTCAAAAGCAGGTGACACATAGTCATTATCCTTGGAGATCTTTTCGAAGGAAGTACCCCATGAGATAACACTAATTGAGAAGGTACCCGACATCACAGTGTTTCTTGTTGAATCCGGGAAATTACCATTATAATCTGCTATGTAATAAGCGCTTATATTTTCCATATACCGCCTGTCCGCATTTATGTCGATTCTCAGTCCGGGGAAAGGCTCAACCATGCTTCTGAATGACAGATCATATTTATTGTATCGGGTGGCTGGTGTATTCAGCAGCGTATCAGCTGATATCCAGTTATTTCTGATAGCATTGTCAAAGAATTCAGGATCACTGTAACCGAGAATGAAAGGCCAGCCGGGAGCTGTTGTACTGTTGAACCTGCTCATGCCCAGATATGAGGTGCCCGGAGTATAACCAGGCAGAAACTGGCCCTGTGATGAGGTGAATGTAAGACTCACTGATCTTATTCCCATAACAGCTCTCACAAGGTATTCAGCAGTAACTATAAACGGATTTTTCTTCTTTTCAACCTGCCCCTCAACGAGTATTGTGGTATTGTCTGCCTGTTCATCGGTTGTGAAGTTTATCCTGTTTTCGCTAAGGACCTCCATCTTTCCCTTCACATCCTGACCATTCTTACCGGTAACCTTTATTTTTACATCCTTTGTGCCAAGGTTATGGTTTATTGCTCTTGGTGTCTTTGCCTTGAAGTTTATGCCTGCCTTATTATAGCTGACCGTTATCGTTTCAGCTTTCTGACGTTTCATACCCTCCGGACGGGTATTGTTCTCTATCCTCTTCAGAAATTTTGATTTTCCATAGAGGGTTGAGAGGTTTGCCATACCAGTTATTGTTGCTTCATTGTGGTTCTTGATTGTATTGCCCATTTTAATATTAAGGCTGTCGGGGAAGACCGGCCCTGCAAGCCAGTTATAATCAGCTCCATAACGGGCATTGGCATTTAGCCAGGACAAAAGCGGGAGTTTGTTTACAGGTATATTGTACTGAACATTTATAAAATGATTGTAATCGGTATTCCTGCCTCCGTTTCTAAGATTTGTAAGCACAGAATCCTTCCAGTTCTCGTAAAGTGTGCTGTATCTTCTTCTGTCAACTCCTCCGAGCGGTTCATCAATTCTTGAAATATTATTTGCAGTAAAATCAAATTTCAGCTGTCGTGTGATATCATACTTTACATCGTACATCC
>ENA-UOWG01000415-UOWG01000415.1-activated-sludge-metagenome-genome-assembly--contig:-NODE-415-length-57353-cov-6.709571_pt1 | contig 57353 bp, 50 predicted proteins | sample MGYA00238147_ERZ761563 | MGnify/ENA primary metagenome ERZ761563 (study PRJEB28884, sample SAMN05720216) | anaerobic digester metagenome | isolation source: active sludge of municipal...
GCCCGTTCCACCGAGAGCTTCTGCCGTCCCGCCGCGGTGCCCGCCAGGGCGGTGTGCCCCTCCACCAGGATGTCCCGCTCGGGATAGGCCTTCAGGATCTCCGCGATCCGCCCGAGCTTCTCCTGTTCCGAAGGCAGGAGGCGCGCGGAGTCCGCCTCGAACTGGACGTTCTCGATGGTGATGGTCACACCCTCGTCCCCGGCCTGGACCGTCACGTTTTCCAGGTCCTTCGTGGCCTCCTGGAGCTCCCGGGTCAGAGCCTCGCGGTCGAGGGGCGGGGCCTCCAGCATCCGGGAGGCGGCCTTCCCGCGGAATTCGACGGTGGTCCCGTTGGACAGTTCCAAGACGAACTGGAAGCGCTCCTCATAGGAGTGGAGTCCCCCGCGCAGGGGGTCCCAGTAGAGGGTCTGCTCGGACCAGCCCGCTATCTGGGTGGGGAAGATTCCGGAGTGGATCAGGGGTTCCGGGGGGCGGTGGAAGATGGTGTAGGAGACCTTGATCACCCGTACGTCGATCCCGTCCCGGGTCTCCGGGCCGACGTAGGTGTAGCCGGCGTTGAAGGGGATGACGAAGGGATCGGGGATCCCGAATTCTTTGCGGAAGTCGTGCTTCTCCTCCCCGGGAGCGGCCCAGGTGTCCCCGGGGGCCAGGTCCCGGTCCGGGAACGTGGGAACGTTCCGGACCACGGGCATGTAGAACCGGGGGGCGATGTCATAGATCCCGTTCCGGGTCAGGCGGTATTCGGATTCGTAGCGCTGGTCCTCGACGAAGGCTTCCAGACCCTTCACCCGGGTCGACATGGTGAACTCTCCCCGCAGGAGGCCCGAGCCGTCCTCGAACGCCTGCGGGACCTCGAAGGAAATCCTGTTCACGATCTCCGCATGGTGGGAGAATGCCCGGTTGTAGTAGACATCCTCCTCGGCGGTGGAGAGGAAGCGGTACTTCTCCCCGGCACGGAACTTGTGCTCGAACCGTTCCGCCGCCAGTCCGGACACGAGCGCGCAGGCGAGAACGAAGGCCGCGGTCCACCGTTTCATGGCTACCCCCAAGACTAGTATCGGTCATCCTGGAAACTACTGGCAACAGGGAGGGTTTCAAATCCCAAGGGATTCCTAGGAGCCTGTCGGACTTGTGGTTTTTAGCGCCGATAGGCGCAAAAAAACCCGATTATCCGGCTCCTTTGGAGTTTGCAAGGTAGAAAAATCGCACAAATGCGATTTTCTATTATTTTCGTGGGCAAGCCCGACAAACTCCTAGGCGGGTCTAGGGGCGGATCCGGAGCTTGCCGGGCCGCACTTCGTATATATCACGGGGTCGGCGTGTTATCTGAAGTTCGCATAGGTGGTCCCGGGCCGGCAGTATGTGTAGTTCGCATATCGTGCACGAGACCGGCCGGGACCCGGGATCGGCCGCGGCCCCGCCGTGCCATCCGCTCCCCCTTGACGGGAATCCATGTATGATTTACCATATGACCAGATTGGTATAAATGGTCATATGCGCGCACGATCACCCCGGGCCGTTCCCGGCGAATCGGGCGGGGTCGATGGAACAAGGAGGCCGCATGCCGGCGGGATTCAGCGAGAGGGAACGGGATACGATCCGGAAGCGGCTCCGGGCCGCGGCGTTGGACGCCCTGGCCCGGGGGGGCCTGACCGCGGCCAGCGTGGAAAGCCTGGCTCGGGCCGCGGACATCGCGAAGGGTTCCTTTTACGCCTTCTACCCGACAAAGGAACACCTCTTCCTGGAGGCCCTGGAATCCATCGAGGACCGATACCGTGGGCGGTTCGCGGGCGCCGTGGCGGGCCCGGGTTCCCCGGCGGAGCGACTGGAGAGGGCTTTCACGGAAGCCTTCGAGATGGCCTCCTCGGAGCCCGCGCTTCGACGCATGGACATGCGGACCGTGGAACGCCTGGCCCGGGCCCTGCCCCCGGAGCGGATCCGGGAGCATGAGGCCCGGGACGCCCGGGCGGTCGCCCGGATCGCCGAGGAGTGGCGGCGGGAGGGGCTCCTGGCCGAGGGTGTCCGGGACGCGGAGGTCGGCGCCGCGGGCTACGCGGTATTCCTTGTGGCCGCGGGCCTCGGGGAGTTCCCGGAGGAAGTGGGCGGCGCCGTGCGGAGCGTGACGGCCCGGGGCCTGGCCCGGGCCCTGGCGGCAGGGGGAGGTGCGGCATGATCGAGGTGAAGGGTCTGCGGTTCACATACCCCCGGGCCAAGGCCGAGGCGGTCCGGGGCGTAGATTTCTCCGTGGCCGCCGGGGAGGTTTTCGGGTTCCTGGGCCCCAGCGGGGCGGGGAAGAGCACCACCCAGAGGATACTCCTGGGATCCCTGGGGGGATACTCCGGGCGGGCGGCCGTGTCGGGGATCGAGGCCTCCCGGGCGGACGGGGCCTACCGGTCCCGGGTGGGGGCGGCCTTCGAGTTTCCCTGTTTCTACCAGAAGCTGACGGGCCGGGAGAACCTCGAGCTCTTCGCCTCCTTCTATCCGGGGCCCAAGGACGACCCTAGGGAACTCCTGGAACGCCTGGGGCTGGCGGAGGCCGCGGACCGGAGGGTGGCGGAATACTCCAAGGGGATGAAGATGCGCCTGAACCTGATCCGGGCCTTGATCCACCGCCCCCGGGTCCTCTTCCTGGACGAGCCCACGAGCGGCCTGGACCCCGCCAACGCCCGGACGGTCCGGGATCTCGTCCGGGAGCGCGCCGCCGCCGGAGCCGCGGTCTTCCTGACCACCCACGACATGGCCGCCGCGGATGCCGCCTGCGACCGGGTGGCCTTCCTGGTGGACGGGCGGATCGCGGCCTGCGACTCCCCGGCCGCCCTGAAGCGCCGGTACGGGAAACGCGCCGTGGTCGTGGAGCGGGAAGCTCCGGAGCGGGACGGGCCCTCCCTCCTCTCCCCGGAGTACCCCCTGGACGGCCTGGCGGAGGACGAAGCCTTCCGGGCGGAGCTGAGGAAACCCGGCCTCCTGGGGGTCCGCACCCTGGATTCCAGCTTGGACCAAATATTCCTCCAGCTGACGGGAAGGGAGCTGGCATGAATCTCCTTCCCTTCATCCGTAACGATTTCCGCCTCCTGTGGCGGCACGGCTTCGCCATCGCGTACCTGGTCGTCGCCCTGGTCTACGCGGCCGTCCTCTCGGCGTTCCCGGCATCCTGGGCGGACGCGGCCCTGCCGGTCCTGGCCTGGAGCGACGCGGCCTTCTTCTGTTTCTTCTTCGCGGGCGCCAGCGTCTGCCTGGACCTGGCACAGGGGACCTTCCGGGCCCTCTTCGTCTCCCCCCTGCCGCCCTGGACCTACTTCCTGGTCAAGACCGCGAATCTCTCGGTCCTGTCCTTCGGCATGGCAGCGGCGGTGGCCCTGTCCAACCGGGGCCTCGGGTTCCGGCCCCTGCCCCTGGCGGTCGCGGTCATAGCCGGAGGCTCGCCTTCCGCCCTGATCGGGGCGGCCCTGGCCCTGCGGCTCCGGACCGTGAATCGCTTCCTGGTGGGGACCATCCCGATCTTCCTGGTCCTGTCCCTGCCGATCCTCCGCTACGCCGCGGAGCCCTGGATACCGGGGTGGCTGGCCGCCCTGTCCCGATGGACCCCGACGGAGGGATCCTTTCTCTGGGCTCGGGCGGCGTTCGCCCCCGTTCCCGGAGCCGAACTGGCCGCGGGCGCGGCGGCCGCCCTGGCCTGGACCGCGGCGGCCTCGGCCCTGATCCTGGGTCCCGCGGTCCGTGCCGCGAAGGGGGAGTGAGATGGAAAGCCGAGAACCCGCCGGCACCGACCAGGCTCGAACGGAGCCCATCGTCGGCGTATCGCGCAACCTGGCCCGCCTGGCCGCGGCGGACATCCGGATGCTGGCCCGGGATCCCCTGCTGGCCTTCATCCCGTTCATCCCCTTCCTGGCCGCCTTCGTCCTCCGTTTCGCGGTGCCCCTCCTCTCGGGCTTCCTGGAGCGGGCCCTGGGCTTCCGCCTCCTGGATTGGGCGGACCTCGTCCGGGCCGTGGTCCTCCTCTTCCCCGGCATGTTCTACGGCATGGCCGCGGGCTTCCTGCTTCTGGACGACCGGGACGACGGGGTCTCCGCGTACTGGGGGGTGACCCCCGCGGGCCGCGCCGGATACCTGGGAGCCCGGCTGGGGCTCTTTTCCGCCGCGGCCTTCCTGGCGGGCGTCCTGGCCGCCCGGGCCCTCGGGCTGGGGAGGCCGGACCTCGGCCGGGAGCTCGGGGCGGCGGCCATCGGAGCGGCCCAGGCGGCCTTCTTCGGCCTCTTCCTGGCGGCTTTCGCGGCGGACAAGGTGGAGGGCCTATCGGTCCTCAAGGCCCTGGGGGGCCTGGACCTGGCTCCCCTGGCGGTACTCCTGGCCCTGCCTCTTCGGATTGCGGCCTGGCCCTTCCCCCAGTACTGGGCCGCGGAGCTCATGCTGGGGCGGAACTCGCGGTCCGGGATCGCCCTGGTCGCGGGCCTGGGAACCAGCGCCCTTTGGATCGCCGCGCTGTACGGGAAGTACCGGAAAAGGATAGAGTAGCCCGGGCCGCCGAGCGTTCCGGGTCCGATAGGGGCGGCCCGGGAGCGGGAAGGGATTGCGGATCGAACCTCGAAAGCTCGGCGGCCTCGCGGCCAAGTCCCTGGGTGGGATCCTTCCCGCCGCGGCGGTCCTGGTCTTCCGTCCCCTCGGCCTAGACCCGGGGCAGACCGTCGTCGCGGCGGCCCTCGTTCTGGCCGTGGGCTTCTGGACCGCCGGAGCGGCTTCGAAAGCCCTGGTCTCGGCGTTCCTCCTGGTCGTCTTCCTGGCCTTCGGCCGGACCGCTCCCGCGTCGGTCTTCCGCTTTCCCCTGTCCGAGTCCTTCCCCGTCATCGTCCTGGCCTTCCTGGTCTCCCAGGGGATCGTGAAGAGCGGCCTGGCCCGAAAGCTGCTACTCCCCGTCCTGGACCGCCGGGCGGGAACCCCCGGGCGGCTCCTGGCGGCCATGATCCTGTCCTCGGCCGCCTTCGTCTTCCTCATCCCCCAGCCCTTTTCCCGGGTGATCATCCTGTCCGGGATCTTCGCGGAGTGCCTGGAGGCCCGGGGGCTTCCGGCCCGCCTGAAGGAGCGGCTGTTGTTCGCCCTCCACCTGTTCTCGGCCTTGGCGAACAACCTGTTCCTCCGGGGGGACCTGATCCTGAATCCCGCCTTTCTGAACTTCTCCGGCCTGTCCATGGGCGAGAGCGGCTGGACGGCCCGGCTCCTGGTCCCGGGGCTTGTCCACATGGCCCTGGCCCTGGTCGTCTTCCTGCTCATGGCGCGGAGGGATTGGCGGGAGTACGCCCGCGGCGCGGAGACGTCGCGGACCGAGGGAACCGGCAGGCCGGCCTCGGACATTCCTGCGACAGCCCCGGCCTCGTCCCGGCTTTCGTCGGCGGACCGGCGGAACCTGGTCCTGATCGGCCTGGTCCTGACGGCCTGGGCCCTGGAGGGCCTGCACGGGATACGGGGGGTCTGGATCGCCGCCGCGGGCACGGGGGCGATGTTCGTCCTGGGTCTCCTGGAGCCGAAGGACCTCAAGGCCGTCAATCCCGGGCTCCTCCTGTTCCTGACCGCCGCGTCCTCGATAGGGGCCGTGCTCGAGGGGAGCGGGACAGCGGCCAGGATTTTCCCCGCCCTGGCGGCCCTCCTTCCGCGGGCCTGGTCCCCGGGACTGGCCCTGGGAACCGTCGGCGTCTCCATGGCGGGCCACATGGTCCTGGGCAGCAACATGACCACCCTTTCCGTCCTGGTCCCGGCCTTCAGGGCCGTCGGGGAGGGGGCGGGAGTCCCGGAGGCCGTCGCCTTCCTGGTCTTCGTCTCCGTGACAACCCAGTTCCTCCTGCCCTTCCACCACGTGGTCCTGCTCCTGGGCGCCGAGGCGGGACGCTACGGCCGGGGGACGGTGTTCCGGTTCGGCCTGGCCCTGACCCTGGTCTCCGCCGCGGCCGCGGCCTTCCTGTATCCGGCCTGGTGGGGTTTGCGGGGTCTGCCCTAGGGGTCACGTTTGCCAAACGACTTCATCCGTGCCACAATCCGGGGCATGGACGCGATCCCCATCAACACCGACACGGGACCCCAGGTGGTCCTGGAGCTCATCTATCGCCTGAAGGTTAAGGACGTCATGACCCCGGACCCGGTCACCGCGGCCCCCGGGGACACCCTCCGGTCCATCCAGGAAGCCATGCGGGACCGGGGCTTCTCCGGGGTGCCCGTCGTGGAAGCCGGGCGCCTGGTCGGGATCGTCTCCATCGGGGACATCCTGTCCGCCCTGGACGGGGGCTGGATCGGGGAGAGGGCCGAAGGCCGGATGACCCGGTCCGTGATCGTCCTGGAGGACGACATGCCCCTGACCTTCGCCATCACCTACCACCAGCGCTACCGGTACGGCCGCTTCCCGGTCCTGGACAAATCCGGGAAGCTCGTCGGGATCCTGACCCCCACGGACATCATCCGGTCCCTCCTGGTGGAGATGAACCGGGAGGTGGAGCGCCTGGAGTCCCGGCTCAAGGAGAACGCCGAGCCTCCCGGAGGCGAGACGGTCCGCCTGGCCTTCTCCACGGTGCGCTACGATTTCGAGAACGCCGGCCGGGCTTCCGGGGCCATCAAGAAAGCCCTCAAGGACCGGGGGGTGGATCCCGCGATCATCCGCCGCGTGGCCGTCGCGAGCTACGAGCTCGAGCTGAACCAGGTCATCCACTCGGTGGGGGGCACCATCACCTTCACCCTGGAACCGGGCCGCGCCGAGGTGCGCGCCGAGGACCGGGGCCCGGGGATCCCGGACCTGGACCAGGCGATGCGGGAAGGGTATTCCACGGCGGACGAGTGGATCCGGTCCCTGGGTTTCGGGGCGGGGATGGGCCTGCCGAACGCCCGCAGGAGCGCCGACGAGTTTACCATCGAGTCCGCCCCCGGCCGCGGTACCTCCGTGCGAGTGGGGTTTGCGCTCAAGCCGGATCGAGCGTAGGATAGGCCATGTTCGACTCAAGCGCCTACAAGCGACGGCGGGAAGCCCTGAGACGGTCCCTGGCGGACCGGGGCCTTTCCTCGGGCACGGTCCTCATCCTGGGCAACCGCGAGAGCCCGATGAACTACGCGGACAACGCCTATCCCTTCCGGCAGGATTCCTCCTTCCTCTACTTCGCGGGGATCCCGGAGCCGGACCTGGCCCTGACCTTGGACCTGGAGACGGGGAAATCCGTCCTGTACGGGGAGGAGCTCTCCCTGGACGACGTGATCTGGACGGGCCCCCGGCCCTCCCTCCGGGAGCTCGCGGAGGCTGCGGGCCTGGACGGGGTCCGGCCCCGGGCCTCCCTGGCCGGCGCGGCGGGTTCCGCGAAACCCCTCCACTTCCTCCCGCCCTACCGGGCGGAGCACCGGGAGGAGCTCTCCGAGATCCTGGGGATCCCCCCGAAGGCGGTGGAAACCAAGGCGTCCGGGGACCTGATCCGGGCGGTCATCGCCCTTCGGGAGATCAAGGAGCCCCGGGAGGTCGAGCGGATGGACGCCGCCGCGGACCTCTCCGCGGACATGCACCGGGCCGTGCTGGCCCGGGCCCGTCCGGGCGTCCGGGAATCCGAGCTTGCCGCCCGGGCCGCGGAAGTCGCCCTCGCGGGAGGCGCGGGCCTGGCCTTCCCGGTCATCGCCACCACGAGGGGTTCGGTCCTCCATAACCACGACCATTCCGGCACCCTCGCCGAGGGGGACCTCTTCCTCATGGACATGGGCGCCGAGACCGTGGACGGCTACGCCGGGGACCTGACCACGACCTTCCCCGCGGGCGGCCGCTTCGATCCCCGCCAGCGGGAGATCTACGAGATCCTCCTGTCCGCCTTCCGGGCCGCGACCGACTCCATCGCCCCCGGGGTTCCCTATCGGGACGTCCACTTCGCGGCGGCCCGGGAGATCTTCACGGGGATGAAGGCCCTGGGCCTTGCCCGGGGGAACACCGAGGAGGCCCTGGCCGCAGGGGCCCACGCCCTCTTCTTCCCCCACGGGGTGGGACACCAGATCGGCCTGGACGTCCACGACCTGGAGAGCCTAGGGGAGGTGAACGTGGGGTACGACGGCCAGCCCAAGAGCCCCCAGTTCGGTCTCCGATCCCTTCGCCTGGCCAAACCCCTGAAGCCCGGCATGACGGTGACCGTGGAGCCCGGGATCTACTTCATCGCCCCCCTCATCGCCAAGTGGAAGGCCGAGAAGCTCCATCGCGGTTTCCTGGAGTACCCGAAGATCGAGGAGTGGGTGTCCGTGGGCGGGATGCGGAACGAGGAAGACTGGCTGGTCACGGATGCCGGGGCCCGGAAGCTGGGCGGCCCCTTCGACAAGGACGCCGCGGCCCTGGAAGCCGCGGTCGGCTCGGAATGGAAGGGGAATCGATGACCGGCGTTCCCGAACTGACGGTGGATCCCTCCCTGGAGCCCCGGAAGATCCGTGTGGGTCTGGTCTGGGGCCTGGGCCTGGCCTCCTGCCCGCCCAGCGCCGGGCCTTCCGCGTCCCTGGCCGCCCTGCTCGGCCAGGTGGCCGCGGCGGGGGAGGGCTTCCTGGCCCCGGAACGCAAGGCCGCGGTCCGGAACATGCTCCGCTTCGGGGCCTACAAGCCCGCGGGCAGGTCCAAGCCCTCCAGCGAGTACCTCCTGGCCGCCGCCCTGGAGGGCTGTTTCCCGATCGTGAACGGTCCCGTGGACGCCAACAACGAGGTCAGCCTGCGCTGGGGCTACCCGGCCAGCGTCTTCGACCTCGGGAAGACCGGCCCGCTCCTCCAGCTTTCCCGGGGCGGTCCGGGGGAGAGCTTCGTCTTCAATCCCTCGGGTCAGGAGATCGACCTGGAGGACCTGATCGTGATCCGCCGCCGGGTCGGCGACGCCTGGGAGGCCTGCGGCAACCCCGTGAAGGACGCCATGGCCACCAAGGTCTTCGAGGCCGCCCGGGACGTGGCGGGGGTGGTCTACGCCCCCCTCACGGACCCCAAGGCGGACCTGGAGGCCTGCGCGGACCGTTTCGCCCGGATCTTGCGGGAGGACTGCGGGGCCCGGGAGGCGGGGTGGAAGATTGTGTGAAGTGAATGGGTGAATAGGTGAATGGATGAATGGGTGAATGGGTGAATGGGTGAATGGGTGAATGGGAGCGGACGGGAATCTGGAGACATTCCGCCGACCCGTCCGCCGTAGCCGTTCTGAACACCTCTTCACTATTCACTATTCACGATTCACGGTACTATTGCCCCATGGACGAACCCCACGGCGGCTCGGGCCCCCTGGTCGGCATCATCATGGGCAGCGACTCGGACCTCCCGGTCATGGCCGAGGCTTCCCGGATCCTGGAGGAGCTCGGCGTCCCCCATGAGACGACCATCGTCTCCGCCCACCGGACCCCGGACCGGATGTACCGGTACGCGAAGGAAGCCCGGGAGCGGGGCCTGGAGGTCCTGGTGGCGGGCGCCGGGGGGGCCGCCCACCTCCCGGGCATGTGCGCCAGCCTGACGGACCTTCCGGTCATCGGGGTGCCCGTCCGCTCCAAGGCCTTCAACGGCCTGGACAGCCTCCTGTCCATCGTGCAGATGCCCCCGGGCATCCCCGTCGCCACCGTGGCCGTGGACGGGGGCCGGAACGCCGGTCTCCTGGCGGCCCGCATCCTGGCGAGCCGCCGCCCGGACCTGGCGGAGCGCCTCCGGGCCTGGTCGGCCGCCCGTGCCGCCGAGGTTCTGGACAAGGCGAGTCGCCTGGAGGAGGAGGGTCCGGAAGCCCTCCTCTCCCGGATCTAGGGATGCCCGTGGAGATCATCGCGACCTCCGACGCCGACCTGCGGCGGGCCGCCGAAATCCTCGCCTCGGGGGGCCTCGTGGCCTTCCCCACGGAGACGGTCTACGGCCTCGGGGGGGACGCCTGGAACACCCGCGCCCTGGCGAGGATCTTCGAGGCCAAGCGCCGCCCCGCCTTCGACCCCCTCATCGTGCATATCGCCGCCCTTGCCGCCCTGGACGATGTCGCGGACCTGGGTGCCCTGGTCCCGGAAGCCCGTAGAGCCGCCTGCGATCTCATGGAGGAGTTCTGGCCCGGCCCCCTCACCCTGATCCTGCCCAAGCGCCCCCGGGTCCCCGACCTGGCCACCAGCGGGCTTCCCACCGTGGCGGTCCGCCTCCCGAACCACCCAGTGGCCCGGGCCCTCATAGAGCTGTCCACCGGGGCCGTGGCCGCGCCTAGCGCCAACCCCTTCGGGTACCTGAGCCCGACCCGGGCGGAGCACGTGGCCGCCCAGCTGGGGGACCGGGTGGACCTGATCGTGGACGGGGGGCGCTGTCCCGTGGGGGTGGAGTCCACGGTGGTGGATGTCACCGGCCCGGCCCCCCGGGTCCTGCGCCCCGGTGGGCTGTCCCTGGAGCGCCTGAGGACCGTGGCGCCGGGGATCGAGGTCCTGGACCGGACGGATCCCGCGCCCAAGGCCCCGGGCCAGCTGGCCAACCACTACGCCCCCCGCCGGGCCCTGCGGCTGGCGCCCGCGGGAGGGCTTTCCGCGGCCCGGCCGAAGGGCCGGGCTGCCGCCCTGGTCTTCGACGCGGAAAGCCGCAGGCGGCTGGAGGAATCCGCCGCCCGGTTCGCGGAAATCCGGGTCCTCTCGGAGGCGGGGGATCCCGTGGAGGCCGCGGCCAACCTCTTCGACCTCCTCCACGACCTGGACTCGGGGGACTGCGAGGAGTTATGGGCGGAGCGGGTCCCGGAGGCGGGCTTGGGCGCCGCGGTCAACGACCGGCTCTACAAGGCCAGCAAAAAAACTTGATCCCGCACGCTTATTTCGTCGTATAATCAAAGCGCTCGGTTCCTCCGATAATGAGTATGGAGGAGAGCGATGCAGACGATCGATTCCGCGTACAGCCTGCCCCTCGCCGTGATGCTGTCCCGGTACAGCGCGCCCGGCCGCGTCTCCATCCCCGTGCCCAGCAGCCAGGTCATCTACGCCCACTTCGAGCATGTCTCCGGAGTCGCCGCCGGCGAAGGCCGGGCGTCCTCGGTGGACCGCCTCAAGATCCTGAACACCCTGATCGACCGGCTTTCCAGCCTCAAATCCGATCCGCTGACGGCCCGGGAAAGCTCCGGTCTGATCAGCTCCGACCGGGTGGACGCCCTCCTGGAGCAGTACGGCCGGGAGGCCCACGCCCTGGCCGCCCGGAGCGGCCCCTACGCCCCGAGCCTCGGCCTGCCCCCGGGCTCCCTGATCTCCCTGGCCGCGTAAGGGCCGGCCGCCTAACGGTCTTTCAACATCCCCGTCAGTGCCCCCTCGGCGTCGAGTCCGTAGTGGAGGACTCCGTAGACCACGGAGGCCCAGAGGACGTTCCGGCCGTACTGGCGGGTCTCCTCGATGGACAGGGATTCCAGCAGAAGGTCGTCCGGGAAGCCCGGGGCCGCGCGCTCCCACTGGCGCATCCGCGAGAGCCCCGCGTTGTAGGCGAAGACCGAGGGCAGGACCCGGCCGTTCAGGGCCCGGAGCAGACCCGCGAAGTGGGCGCTGCCCAGGCGGAGGTTGTCCGCCGGATTCTCCAGGTCGTAGGAGCCCATGCGGAGCCGTCGCGCGGTCTCCTCCGCCGTGGCCGGCATGAGCTGGGCCAGGCCCACGGCCCCGGCCCGGGAGACGACCGCGGGGCGGAAGAAGCTCTCGGATCGAACGAGCCCGTACAGGATATGCTCCTCCATCCCCGAGGCGGCCGTGGAAGCCGAGACCTCCGCGGGCCAGGGCCGGGGCCAGAGAAGTTCCCAGTCCTCCCGGGAGGCCTCGTAGCCGGGGGTCTCGAACAGGCGGTTCACCACGAGCATGGAGGCCGCCGGGTATCCCCGGTCCCGGAGGAGGGCCGCAAGTCGGCGCAGGGTCTCCGGGTCCGGCTGGTCGGGGGATCCTTCCAGGGCCCGGACTTCCTGGGGGACCAGGTCCGCCAGCCCGTAGAGGGCGAACCCGGCCAGGTAGTCCTCGGGGTCCGGTCCCGAGCGCCGAAGGTCCCGGGCGGACCGGGATTCCGGCTTCCGGGGCTCGACGGGGCGGGACGGGGGGAGCTCGACCAGGGGGAGTCCCAGCCGGTGGGCGGACAGGAGGCGGTAGTAGGGTTCCGGGCTCCGGGCCCGCACCTCCTCGAAGGCCTGCCGTGCGTACTCCCCGGGGTCCGGGGCCGTACCGTCCGAGGCCCGGGGCGGGGCGATCCCGGCTTCGGCGGCGCGGCCGGCCAGGTAGACGAGGCGGAATGCCGCCCGGGGACTCATCCTGGGCGCCACCTCGGTGCGCAGGGTGTACAGGGTCGCGCCGTCCTTGGCCAGGAGAGCCTCCCGGGCCAGGCGTTCCAGGATGTCCGCGAAGGACGCGGGGTTGTGCCAGGAGGGGGCGGTCCGGGCGAGCCAGGCGGCGGCTTCGCGGCGGCCGCCGGGAAGGAGGCCGTCCGTCCGGTACCAGGCCGCGGCGTCCCGGTCCTCCCCGGATACGGCCAGCTCCCAGGCCCGTCCGAACTCGGCGGCCGCCTCGGCCTTGCGTTCCAGGCGGGCCAGCATCCGGGCCCGGTAGAATACGGCGATGAAGAGGGCCTCCCGGGGATCGGCCTCGCCGCCCGCTTGAGCCGGGGTTCCGGCCGACCCCTGCGCGGCGGCGGTTTCCAGGGCCGTCATCGCGGCGATCCCCTCCGCCGGGGCGGGGGCGTAGAGATAGGCCTTGCCCGCGTCCGAAAGATAGGCCCGGGGCAGGTCGGGCGACAGGAGGGCCTGTGCCGGCGCCAGGGCCCGGTAGGCGGCCCCGTAGTCCCGGCGCGCGATCTGGAGCCGCATACGGAAGAGGGCCAGCTCCCCTTCGGAGAAGGCCGAGGGATCCGCTCCGCCGGTCGCCGCGTCCGGGGCCGCGGCTTGGGCGGCCGCCGGGGCTTCCGCGGCGCCCAGGGCGGCCTCCAGATCCTCCGTCCGGGGGGAGGCCAGGGCGAAGAGCTCCCGGATCCGGGCGGCGCGTTCCCCGGGATCCTCGGCGGCCCGCATCCGGAGGCCCGCGAGCAGGGCCTCGTCCCGGGCGGCCCGGTCGGGCCAGGCGGCGGCCAGGGCGTCCAGCTCCGCCCGGGTTTCGGGAAGGCGGCCCAGGGAGGCCAGGGCCTCGACCCGGCGCCGGCGGGGGAGGTAGTCGTCGATCCCCGCTTGGGCCTGGCGCTCGGAGAAGGCCAGGAGCCCCGGCCAGTCCTTCTTCCGGTAGAGGGCCTCGGGAAGGAGCTCCCAGGCCCTCCTGCGGAAGAGCCCCGCCTCCTTCCGGGAAGCCAGGTCCAGGAGGACGGCTTCCCGCTCGGGGTCTCCCCCGAGGCCCGCCGCCCGGGCCGCGTAGTACAGGGCCCCGGGTCCCAGACGCGCCAGCTCGGCCAGGCGCTCGGGAGGGGCGGACAGGACGAGGGAACGGTCCCCGGCCAGGAGCCGGTCCCGGAGCTCGTGGGCCCGGACGCCCAGGACCATGGGATCCTCGCAGGATCCGGTCAGGGCCGCGGCCGCGATGAGGTAGAATAAAAAGGCTCGCGGCGGGTGCCGCGGGCCTTTCACGGGGCTCGAAACGCTCGATCGACTCAAACGGGCTCCTCGTCCTCCGGCGGCCTGCCCTCCCTTACCGGGGGGGGATCCAGATCGTGCGGCCGGAGATGATCAGGTTCGGGTTGCGGATCTTGTTGGCCCGGGCGATGCGCGGATACAGCCAGGGATCCCGGTAGAAGACGTAGGAGAGGTCCCAGAGGGTGTCCCCCCATCGGATCTTGTAGTTCACGCCGGGTTTCATGCCCGGCCGCGCGGCCACCTCGGGGCGCACGTAGGCGGCCATGCCCGCGGGCAGGGCCTTGGGGGGCTCCGCCGGGGCGGGGGCGGCCGGCTGGGCCGCGGGGGCCGGCGCGGGCTGGACCGCGGGGGCCGGTGCCGGTTGCGGTGCCGGCTGGGCCGCGGGAGCGGCGGGCTGTGAGGCCGCGGCCGGCTTCGGGGCCGTGACGCACCGGTAGATGATCAGTCCGAGGCCTAGGGCCAGGGCCAGGGCCGCCAGGACGATCAGGATGATCCAGAGCGCCCGACCGGATCCCCGCTCCTTCTTGGGCTTCGGTTCGGGTGCGGGCTTCGGAGCGGGTTCCTCGTCCTCGAAGGGATTGGCGACCGTCCCGGGCCCTCCGGGGGACTCCTCGAAGGAGGGCTCCTCGAAGGAAGCATCCTCGGGGAAGGGCTCCCCGAAGGACGCCTCCTCGGCTTCCTCCTCCAGGGTGAAGGATTCCTCGGACTGTCCGATATAGGATTCCCCGCCTTCCGGGGCGGGCTCCGGGCCCTCCTCGGACAGGAGGTCCTCGGCCGGGCCGGCGTCCTCGAGATCGGGCGCTTTCGGGACGGCCTCCGGGGATTCCGGACCGGCCATCTCCGGGACCTCGAACTCCGCGGACTCCAGGTCCGGCAGCGTGTCCGTCGTGGCGGCCTCCCGGGACTCCTCCTCGAACTCGAAGTCCGGGATCTCGTACTTCTCCTCCTCCGAGAGGGCCTGCAGGGAGACCCGGAGGCTCTGGCTCTCGCCGGAGGCTTCCTCCCGGGCGGAGGCGAGCAGTTCCCCCCCCTCGTCCAGGGAGAGCTCCAGGCGGATGTCCGGCTCGCCCTTGGGGCGGGGAGGGATGTTCTCGATGACCAGGCTGCCGATGTACGCCGCCGACGCCGCGGTCTCGCCGGAGCCGCGGTACATGTCGATCTGCACGCTCGGCTGGTCGTCCTTCACGGTGGTCACGACCAGGCGCTTGCGGGCGGGCTTCCCGTCCTCCAGGATGGGGTAGAATTGGCCGTTGGCCAGCTTTATACCGATGTTCCTATCCGACATGGTGCCTTCCATCGGCCCGCAGCGTGCGCGTGCCGGCGGGGGCCGGCCGACGCGCGAGCCATTCGTTAATTATCTAAGTATATCGGCTGAAATTAGGGAAAGCAAATCGGGAAACGGTGGCCTGTGGTCGGGTGAATGTGGACTCAGGACTCGGGACGCGGCCTAGGCCGGGGGCTCGGGTTTCCAGCACGCGATGAGGAGGGCGAGGAGCCCGCAGGAGGCCGCGGACAGCCAGACCCAACGGGGGACGCCTCCGACCAGGACCGGCGGGACCCCGTACTCCCAGGCGACGGTCCCCAGGGCGGCCGTCGCGGCCAGCGCGGCGAGCCATCCGGGGCGGAACCGGGGGAGGATGCCCGTACGGGGGGCGGGCGGCTCCCTCCGGCCGTCCGCCCGGCCGAAGGCGGCCAGGACCAGGGCCTGGGCGGCCAGGTTCACGGCCGCGGGCGGAACCGGGCCGAAGGTCAGGCGTCCGGCCGACTCCAGGACGACCAGGGCAAGGCCGAGGGCCAGGGCGGCGGCCGCCCCCCGGGCGTTCGCGCGGCGCCCGTACACCCCCGCCCACACCGGGGGCGCGAGGACGGCGTAGGCCGGGAAAGCGATCCCGGTCAGGGCATCGAGTATGAGGTCCGGCGGGGAGAGGGACGCGATCCAGGCCAGCAGGGCGAGGGCCGCGACGAGGGCGGCGTCGGTCCGGCGGGATCGGGCCCCCGAGGGCGCGAAGTCCTGGACGATCATCGAGGACAGGGACAGTAGCTGGGAGTCCAGGGTCGACATGAGGGCGGAGACCGCGGCCAGGGCGAAGAGGGCGCCCGCCAGGGGCTCCGCGCGGATCGCCGCCAGCCGGGGGAAGACCTGCTCGGATTCCGCCGGCGGCAACCCCGGCAGGAGGGCCGCCCCGGCGACGCCGACGCCGACGGTCAGGAAGAACAGGATCCCGCAGATGAGGGGGTAGAGGATCGCGGCCCGATGGAGGCTCTCGTCGTCCCGGGCCGCGTAGAACCTCTGGAACATCTGGGGAAAGAGGGGATCCGCCAGGAACCACAACAGCCACAGCCCGAGCAGGCGATCCAGTCCGACCCCGGCGCCGGCGCCGTCCCGGGAGAGGTGGGCCGGCGAGGACGCGAGGAGCCGGGCCGCCGCGGACCCGTCCGCCATCCCGAGGACGGCCGCGAACGCCGCGGCCGCTCCCGCGGCCAGGACCGCCAGCTGGAGGGCGTCCGTGGCCGCGACCGCCCGGAATCCCCCGCGGCAGGTATACAAGGCCGTCACGGCGACGAGCAGGAGGGAGGCCGCCGGATAGGGGATCCCCGTCAGGATCGAGATCATCCGGCCTCCCGCCACGGCCTGGGCCGCCAGGTAGGGAACGGTGACCGCGGCCAGGCAGAGGGAGAACGCTTTGGCCAGGGCGGGGCTCCCGTAGCGGTCCCGCAGGAAGTCTGCCGGGGTCAGGTATCCCCTCCGCGCGGAGAGCCGGCGCAGGGGAATGCCGAGGAACAGGAAGGCCGCGGCCATGAGCCCCGTGCCGAACCCGATGGCGGGATAATACGCCCAGCCGATCCTGTACCCCGCGCCGGACAGGCCGAACACGGTGAAGGCGGAGAAGTTCGTGGCCGCCAGGGTGGCGAACAGGAGGAGGGGGCCGGAGCGCGCACCGCCCAGCACGTAGTCCCGGCGGGCGCCGGGGTCGGTGCCGCGGCAGGTCCCGCGGGCGGCGGCCGAGCCGACAAGGCCCACCGCGAGGAGGTACAGGGCGACGAGCAGGAGGGGTAGGGGCATGCCGACGCTCCGCGGCCGCGCTCCGGGAGGGCGCGGCGATTCGGGGATCCGCCCGCGGAGGCCGGAGGGGCCGTCCGGGAGGCGGTTCGGAGCCTGGGTGGCCACTCAAGGCTTCGGCATGGCTCGAGGACCGGATTCTACCCGGAGCCCTCCGGGAACGCAAGGGCCACGAGGCTCTCCGCCTTGCGGTCGTAGGGCGCGCCGTCCAGGGAGCCGAGGATCCGGACCTCCCCGAACCCCGCCCGGGCCAGGAGGGCCGCCATCTCGGTGCCGGAATAGAGCCGCTGGACGAAGGTCCGCTCGATCCGCTCGGCCCCCCGGATCAGGATCCAGCGGTTCCGCATCCCCTCCCAGGCCCCGACCGCGGAGTATTCGGTCAGCACGGTCCAGCCGTTCCGCTCGAACCACTCGCCCTCGGTGAAGTCCCGGACCGCGGTCTCCTTGCCCAGCATCTCCAGGACGAAGCGGCCCCCGGGCTTCAGGGACTCCCGGATATTGCGGAGCATCCCCAGGTCCTGGGCGGGGTCCGCGAAGTAGCCGAAGGAGTTGAAGAGGTTCACGGCGAGGTCGAAGGCCCCGGGCCGCCGGAACTCCCGCAGGTCCGCCCTAAGGAACTCGATGTCCAGGCCCTCGTCCCGGGCGCTCTCCCGGGCGGCCTCCAGGTAGGAGTCCATGAGGTCCACCCCGGTGACCCGGTAGCCCCGGCCCGCGAACTCCAGGCTGTGCCGCCCGGGGCCGCAGCAGGCGTCCAGGACCGCGCCCGGCGGGGAGGCGCCCGTCAGACGCTCGATCGCGTCCACGACCCCGGGGACCTCGGCCCAGCGGTTCTCGTCGAACATGAGGGGGGCGAAGACGTCCCAGAACTCCTCGTCCTCAAACCACTCCGTCCCCCGGTCCGCCACGTTAGAAGCCCCCGTGGTCCAGGACCCGCTCCAGGACGTAGCTCAGAAGGTCCATGTCCAGGGTCTCCCCCTCGGCGGAGAAGAGTTCCCGGATCTCCTCCCAGTCCTCCCGCTCCAGGGGCGGATCGTCCTGGTAGTCCATCAGGGCCAGGAGGCAAACGGCGTCCAGCCAGGCCCGGGCGCGGGCGGCGCCACCGGGACCCCGGGTCAGGGCGGACCAGCGCTCCGCGATGCCGGCCAGGAGGTCCCCGGGGATGCCCCGGAGGGAGCGGCCCAGGAGGGCCTTGAGGGACTCGAAGCGCCGCGCCTCGGGGTCCCGGGCGGTGCGGCCCGCCCAGTCGTCCAGGTCGGAAAGGAGCCGGTCGGAGGGTCTCATGGGGAAAAGAATAACGTCAAACCCCGGGCCTGCATAGTTCCCGGAGGCGGCCCGGCCGTTTACCGGGCTCCGTACACGGCCGCCAGGATCGCGGCGGCATCGTAGGCCGCGTGGGCCCAGGCCAGGGCGTGGAGGCTCCGGGTGCGGCCCCAGGCCGCGGTCAGGAGGACCCCCGAGGCGGCCGCCCCGAGCACCCCCGCCGCGCCCTGGTACCGGTGGGCCGCCGAGAACAGGGCGATGGAGACCGCCGCGGCCGCCCAGGGAGGGGCGCCGTCCGCTTCCAACGCTCCCGGGAGGTAGACCCGGAACAGGAGCTCCTCCCGGTAGCCCACGGCCAGGCAGGAGGCGGCCAGGAGGGGCAGGAAGAGGGCGGCCGGGAGGTCCGATGCCGCCGCCCTCCCGGGGGGCGGGGCGCCGGGCAGGAGGGCCGCGCCGGAAGCGGCGGCCCAGACCGTCAGGGCCAGGAGGGGCAGGAGGACCAGGGCCGTTGCGGCGTCCCGGGGAAGGGGCCGGCGAAGATGGAACTCCCGGGATCGACCCCCCGCGCCGATGATGTAAAGGAGCAGGAGGGTCTGGGGTACCAGGACCGCCAAGTTCCCCGCGAGGCGGGATCCCGAGGCCAGGGTCTCGACCGCGGCGGCGTCCGGCGCGGCCGCCAGGGAGGGCAGGACGAAGACGGCCGCCACCAGGACGGCCTCCGCCCGGATCCAGGGGTGCTCTCGGCCCGGGGTCTCCATGCGCGGACCCTCCTTCGGATTTTCCGTTTCCGGGGCGATACAATCGAATCGCCTCCGCATTTTGATTATGTGTCGTTTTTTATAGTATAGTTGACTCCGGGCGGCAAGGCGCGGCCGCCCGAAGGCCCGAGCCGGGGACCGGGTTCCCGGGCGATCGGCCTTGGAGCGCCGGGAGTGCCCATGATCGCAGTGCTCGCCGTCGTGGTTTTCATCCTCTTCCTCCTGACCATCACGCTGGGCTCCCGGGGCGACAAGCGGTACTCCTGGTTCGAGTACTACGCCAAGGGCCGGGAGTCCGGCTTCACCTTCCGCCAGGCCAAGGACCTGAAGGACCTGGCCCAGGTCGCCGGGCTGGGGGATCCCACGGAAGTCTTCTGGAGCCTCAAAGCCCTGGACCGGGTCATCGCGGCCATCACCCGATCCCGGAACGCCTCCCCGAAGGGGCTGGACCGGGAGACCGAGCAGCTTCTGGAACGGATGTACGAGTACCGCCACCGCATGGAATTCGACCAGCCGAAGTACAAGATGGGGATCAAGAGCTCCCACCAGCTGGCGGCCAACCAGCGCATCCGCATCCTGGTGCACGGCGTCGGGGTCTTCAACTCGACCCTGATCGACGTCCATGCCCGTTACCTGGTCTGTACCTACCCCATCGGGGTGAAGCTTCCCGCGGGCTTCTCCTGGAAGGGGCGGCGGGTTTCCGTGTACTTCTGGAGGCACGAGGACGCGGGCTACGTATTCGACACCTACGTGATCGACGACCTCCGCATCCGGAGCGTGCCGGTCCTCCACCTGGCCCATTCGGAGGCCCTCTTCCGGACCCAGAAGCGCAAGTCCGTCCGCGCCCGATCCCGGATCTCCGCCTACATGTACCTGCTGAAACGGGTGGAGGGAGCCTACGAGAAACCCGAGCGGGACCCGGGCCTCAAGTGCGTGGTCCAGGACCTCTCGGAGGACGGCTTCGCCGTGATGATCGGGGGCAAGGCCCGGGACGGTATCTTCGTGAAGATCCAGTTCTTCCTGGGGGAGGACCAGGTGGTGATGAGCGGGACCGTGAAGGGATTCGATTACTGGCCCGAGAACAACCGTTCCCTGGTGCACGTGGAGGCGGTGCGCCCGAGCCCGCGCATCCGGAACCTCATCCGGTCCTACGTGTACGCCTCCCGGGCTTCCGATCCGGACAAGGGCGGCGGCGAGGTCTTCGCCCCCGTGCACGCATCCGCGGGGAGGAACGGATGATCCGTAACGAATCGGGCCCGGAAACCCTTTTCTATACGGGGGCGCCCGGCGCCCCGTCCGCCCGGTCGGGAATCCGCCGCGTCTGCCTCCGCGGCGCCCGTCTCCGGGGGGGAAGGAGTGCTGACGTCATGGTGCGAATTCTCGCCGCGGTCCTGATCCTGCTCGTCTCCGGGGGCTCGGCCCTCGCCCAGGACACCAAGGCCATCATCGAGACCTTCCAGAGGAACTTCGTGCGCTCCAGCCTCGGAACCAAGCTGGAGCTCCTCCGGGAGGCCGCGGGCTACGAGGGCGTGGACATGGGGCCCTTGTACGAGACGGCGGTGAAATTCGTCCTGGGGAACGCCTCCCTCCTGGAATCCGACCTGGTCATGCGGGACATCGCCATCGTCTCCGCCGAGATGATCCGGAAATACAAGTACGTGCCCGCCGCGGAATCCCTGTGGGACCTCTTCCAGACCTTCCGGGAAAACAGCGTCCGGGTTCCCATCCTCCTGGCCTTGGGGGAGACGGCCCAGGACAACCCGAGGCTCATCGAACGGCTCAACGCCTACCTGGGAGCCCAGACGACCCTGTTCCGGTCCGGCTCCCAGCCGGACTACCCGACCCTGGAGGCGTGTATCGAGGCCCTCGGCCGCCTGGGGGACGGTTCGTCCTTCCCGGTCCTGTTCTCCGCCTTCGTGGCGGGGTACCGGGTCGACGTGACCCAGAAGGCCTCCGCGGCCCTGGCGGGGCTCAAGGGGGATTACCACGGCTACCTGGTCCAGGTCATAGAGCGCAACACGGCCCTGGAGAAGCGGGCCGCCCTGGACGCGGGGCTTTCCAACCCGGGCTTCACGGGGGACCAGCGGGCGGCCCTGGCCGAGGCGGCCCTGAGCGCCGGGATCGGCTACTCCAGCGGGAACGCCGTGGAGACCGAGGCCGTGCGGGAGATGCGGTACAAGGCCGTGCGGGAGCTGACCGAGCGGAAATGGCAGAGGGCGTCCCCCGCCGCGATCCGGCACTTCTACGACGTCCTGTCCCTGTTCAACCGGAGCCAAGCGACCAAGGGCTCCCTGCTGGAGGCCGTGGCCTGCCTGGGCGCCATGGGTACCCCGGAAGCCGCCCAGACCCTGTCCCTCTACCTCCAGCTGATCAACACCGAGACCGAGCAGGGCAAGGTCTTCGACGAGCAGACCGTGATGGCGGTGATCCGCAACCTGGGCATCCTGGGGGACAAGGTGGCCTTCGATTACCTTCTGTACATCGGCTACCTCAAGTACCCGGACTCCATCAAGAAGGCCGCCAAGGACGCCCTGCAGAACCTGAAATGGTGACGATGTGTCTGGAAGGGATCCTATTTCTGGAATAAACCACGGAGCTCACGGAGAGCACGGAGAATCAGGGGCTTGGGATCAAACTTTTGACAGGATTGACGGGATCAAGTTCGGATGAACAGGATTCGGTACGGGATATTAAAGATCCTTCAGATTCAACCCGATCCCGGGTGTCGCAATTTCTCGAAAAGCGTGAGCTTTTCGAGAAATTGCATAGCGGGGTTCTGACAAGCTCGGAGCTTGTCAGAACCCCGCTAGCCCCCGCTGACCAAGTGGTGCAGGTCCACCACCGAGCCGTCCCGGACCACGACGGAATCCCAGTCTTTGCGCTCCACCAGGGTCCCGTCCACCCGGGCGATGATCAGGGGAAAGCTCCAGCCCTTGAGATCCAGGATCTGGCGGATGGTCAGGGATTCCCCGGGAATATCCTCCGGGTTGTGGTTCAATACGATCTTCACGCTCGCCCCCGGCCCGACGGTTCCCCCGGGCCTACGGGTATAAGCTACCAAAGCCTTCCGGACGGGTAAAGGGCCTGTAAGGATGCCGGCCGCCCGGAGTACCGGCCGGGTGTCACAATCGCTTCCGCGTTCCTCCGCGATTCTCCGAACCGGTTCCCCAAATTCTCGAATATGCATATACTGACGCCATGGCAGCGGCTCCCGAGATTCCCGGACCCCGGCGGGGCTCCAGCCTCCGCACGGCCATCCTCCTGCCCCTGGCCTCCCTCGTGCTCCTGGGCTTCGCGGCCTCCTGGACGCTGTACGTCCTGGCTTCCCGGGCTTCCATGGGCGGGGTCGTGGAGCGTCTGGTCCTGGAGACCACCGCCGTCCTGGATGCCCGTCTTTCCCGCATCCTGGAGGCGCCCCGGCACGTCGGCATCACGGTCGCCGAGTTCGCCCGGCAGGTGGGGGATTCCGAGTCGAGCCTGGACCTGTTCCAGCGGGTCTTCCGGGCCCAGCTGGGGAAGGTTCCGGAACTCAACATCGCGGCCATCGGGTTCCGGGACGGGGAGTACGCGGAGGCCCAGCGCCTGGGGGACGGCCGGATCCTGGTGGGCCGTGCCGGCCGCTCCACGGGCGGGGCCCTGGAGAGCTGGACCTGTGACGAGGACGGTAACCCCGGCGAGCTGTACGCGACCCGTCCGGGCTACGACCCCCGGACCCGGCCCTGGTACCTGCGAAGCGCCGAAACCAGGATACCCGGCTGGTCCCCGGTGTACTCCTATTACTCCAACCAGGATCTCGCCGTCGCCGCGGGGTTTCCCGTCCTCGCGGGGGGCGAGGTCCTGGCCGTGGTATCCGTGACGACGACCCTCAAGGGCATCCACGATTTCCTCAACACCATGCCCCAGGCCCGACGGGGCGTCCTGGCCATCTTGGACCGCGAGGGCCGGACGATCGCCGTCACCGGGAAGTACCCGGTCAGCCTGGACGGGGACGGCATGCTCCCCGCGGCGGAGGAATCCGGCAACTCCCTGCTCGCCAAGGCCTCTCCGCACCTCCCCCTTAAGGTCAAACCCGAGTCGTCCAGCCTGAGGTTCCGGTTGGAGGGGGTTCGGTACATCGCCGGGATTTCGGAGCTTCGGAACGACGAATGGGACCTGGGCTGGAGGGTGGTCGCCATCCTTCCGGAGTCCGAGTTCACGGAGCGGATGACCGAATCGGACGTGCGGGGAGGCTTCGTGTTCCTGCTCCTCCTGTCCCTGGCCCTCCTCGTGGCGTGGCTGACCGTGGACGGACTGACGGAGCCCCTGAGCCAGCTGGAGGCGGCGGTCCGGGACCTGGCCTTCGCCCGGTTCTCCGAGGATTCCGGCGGGACGGTCCGGGCCCTGGCCCGCCGCAGGGACGAGATCGGCCGACTGGCCGCCTCCTTCGACAACATGCGTTCCAGCCTGTTGATCAGCTTCGAGACCCTGCGCTCCAACCTGGAGGAAAAGGAGGTCCTCCTCAAGGAGGTGCACCACCGGGTCAAGAACAACCTCCAGGTAATCTCCAGCATGCTGTCCATCCAGGCCGGGGAGATCGAGGATCCCAAGGCCCTGGAGGCTTTCGCGGCCTGCCAGGAACGCATCCTGGCCATGGCCTTCGTGCACGAGGGGGTCTACCAGTCCGGCCTCTACACCGAGGTGGAGATGGAGGAATACCTGGGCCGGATCTGTTCCTCCCTCCGGTGGTCCCGGGCCGCGGACGCTCCCCGGATCGACATCCGGGTGGACGCCCGGGAGATCCGCCTGCCTTTGTCCCAGGCCATCCCCTGCGGCTTGATCGTGAACGAACTGACCGTCAACGCCCTCAAGCACGCCTTCCCCGGGGAGCGCCCGGGCGCTGTCTCGGTCGTCCTGGCCCGGGAGGATCCGGGGTACCGCCTGATCGTGGAGGACGACGGCGTCGGGGAAGTCCCTTCGGGGACCTCCGTACCGGGGATCGGGCGCACCCTGGTGGAGTCCCTGGTCTCCCAGCTCCGGGGGACGGTCACGGCCGCCGCCCGGCCCGACGGCTCCGGCCTCCGGGTGGATATCCGCTTCGGCACCCTCTAGCCCGTCGGGAGAAAGGCTTCGCTTGCCGATTTCGGGAATTCCGGGCTATACTGTCCGGGCTTCATACGGGAAGTAATCAGCTAGGACGGCTGATACATCAGCAACATCTTCGAATACCTCGATCCAGCTCAAAGAAGGAGGTCCGCGAGCCATGATCAAGTATCTTCACACGGACGACTCGAAGTGCGTCGGGTGCATGACCTGTACGGCGGTCTGCTCCCAGATGTACTTCAAGGAGGACAACCCGGCCAAGTCCTGCATCCAGGTCTTCGGCATGGGCAAGGGGGCCTTCCACCTGGTCGCCTGCGACCAGGAATGCCGGAAGTGCGTAATGGAGTGCCCGACCCAGGCCATCACCGTGTCCAAGACCGGGGTCGTGATGATCAACAAGAGCCTCTGCGTGGGCTGCCTGGCCTGCGTGGCCGTCTGCCCGATCGAGGCCATGCGCTACTATCCGGGCCACAAGAACCCCTTCAAGTGCATAGCCTGCGGGGCCTGCGCCAAGAAGTGCCCCAAGGAGGCCCTGTCCGTCCGGGAGAAGGAGGAGAGCCCGGCCGCCCGCAGGCCCTTCGAGGTCGCCGCCGCCGTGTCCCAGGGAGGGAAGGAATGAAATTCGACGCCAAATCCTTCAAGCTCCTTTCCGAGTGGACCTACGAGAAGAAACCCCTGGCCAGGGGCTACAACATGCGCACCCTCCACGTGGACGTGGGGACCCGGAAGGTTTCCGAGAAGCCCGTGTCCGAGGACATGAAGAAGCGCTTCATCGGCGGCAAGGGCTTCGGGCTGCGCCTGCTCTGGGACGCCACCAAGCCCTCCACCACGTGGGATTCCCCGGAAAACGAGATCGTCATCGCCATGGGCCCTGTGTGCGGCAACACGAACTACCCCGGCTCCGGAAAGAGTCTTGTGGTGTCCCTGTCCCCCATGACCGGGGTGCCCATCGACTCCAACGTGGGCGGGTACTTCGGCCCCTACCTCAAGTTCGGGGGCTGGGACGCCCTGGAGCTCCAGGGCAAGGCGGACCGGGAGACCATCGTCTTCCTGGACGGCAACGAGGGGCTCGTGCGGATCTTCGAGGCCCCCGCCGACCTGCCCCAGGACACCCACCTCCTGGCGGAGGCCCTGACCCACGCCTTCGCGAAGGACGAGAAGGACCTCCAGTCCGTGTCCGTGGTCTCCGCGGGCCGGGGGGCGGACCATTCCCCCATGGGCCTCCTGAACTTCAGCCTCTACGACAAGCGCCGGGGGGGCTGCCGGGTCAAGCAGGCCGGCCGGGGCGGCATCGGCTTGGTCCTGCGGAACAAGAAGATCCGCGCCGTGGTGGCCCGGTACAAGGGGGTCGAGCAGGACTCCAACGGGGCGGCGGATCCCGCGGCGGTCCAGCGGATCGGCCTCAAGCTCCACCGGGAGATCGTGGTCAACGACGACAAGCAGTGCAAGATGCGCAAGCAGGGCACCGCCCACCTCATGGAGGTCATGAACGACTACGACCTCCTACCCACCAAGAACCACAAGTACGGCCAGGACCCCAAGGGGCCCGAGGTGGCGTCCTGGGTCTGGGAGAAGCTCTTCTCCCAGGACGTGCCGGACGGGTGCTGGTTCGGCTGCACCCTGGCCTGCGCCCACGCGGTGGACCACTTCCTCCTGGAGACCGGTCCCTACAAGGGCACCAAGGTCTGCGTGGACGGGCCGGAGTACGAGACCGCCGCGGGGGTGGGCTCGAACCTCTACGTCTACGACCCCCACGGTATCCTGGAGATCAACTTCTACTGCGACACCTACGGGATTGACACCATCTCCTTCGGGACCATGACCAGCTTCCTCATGGAGTGCTGGGAGCTCGGGGTCCTCAACAAGGAGCGCACCGACGGGATCGACCTGTCCTGGGGCAACTGGAAGGGGGCCTGCCAGATCCTCCACGACATGGCGGAGGGCAAGCGCTTCGGGGTTCTGGCGGGCAGGGGTGTCAAGTTCCTGGCGGATTACTTCGCCAAGGAGTACGGAGCCGATCCCCAGGTCATGAAGGACATCGCCCTCCACGGCAAGGGCCTGGAGCAGAGTGAATACATCTCCAAGGAGTCCCTGGCCCAGCAGGGCGGCTACTACATGACCAACAAGGGCCCCCAGCACGACGAGGCCTGGCTGATCTTCATGGACATGGTGAACAATCGCATCCCCACCTTCGAGAACAAGGCCGAGGCGCTGCACTACTTCCCCATGTTCCGGACCTGGTTCGGCCTCCAGGGCCTGTGCAAGCTCCCCTGGAACGACGTCGAGCCCGCGGACAACGCCAAGTGGCCGGAGCCCAACAAGGTCCCCGAGCACGTCCACAACTACATCGACCTGTACACCGCCATCACCGGGGAGCCCCTGGACTGGGAGGGTCTCATCCTCCAGAGCGAGCGGGTCTACAACTTCCAGCGGACCTTCAACATCCGCCAGGGGTTCGGGCACCGGAAGGACGACAAGCCGCCCTACCGGGCCATGGGCCCCGTGTTCGAGGACGAGTACGAGGCCCGGGCGGAGCGCTACGACAAGCAGATGAAGGAGAAGATCGGGATCGACCCCGCGGGCAAGACCGTGGCGGAGAAGGTCAAGATCACCCGGGAGTACCGCCTCAAGCAGTACGAGTCCCTCCTGGACGCGGTCTTCAAGCGCCGGGGCTGGACACCGGACGGCTGCCCGACCCCCGAGCACCTGAAAAAGATCGGCATGGATCTGCCGGAGGTCCTGGAGGTAGTGAAGGGCCGGATCGAGGGTCGGCTGTAGGGGAGGAGTCAGGACTCAGGTAAGAGGGGCGGGGCGCAATACGACGGCCGCCTCCGATGGTCGAGACAGGCGCGGCGGCCCTTGAGGGGGCCGCCGTTCTTTTCCCGATTGTTGCGTTCGTCGATCCCGGACCTCATACTTGTATTGGTTCCCGTTCCGACTCGCTCCCGAACCGTTTCATCCGAATCGGAGGTGCCCATGTTCCTGAAACTGATCGCCCGGGTGATCGTGACACTGTCCTCCAACACGAATCCCGTACAGATCGCCGCGGGAGTCGCATCGGGCCTGCTCCTGGCCCTCCTGCCCGCGGGCAACCTCCTGTGGATCCTGCTCTTCCTGCTCCTCTTCCTGTCCAAGGCCCATTACGGCATGGCCCTGGTTTCCATGGCGGTCTTCAAGCTGGCCGCCCCGGCCGCCGCGGGGCCCCTGGACGCCCTGGGCTGGACGGTCCTGAACGCCCCCGTCCTGCGGCCCGCCTTCACGGCCCTGTACGGCATGCCGGTGGCGCCCCTCACGCGGTTCAACAACACCCTGGTGACGGGAGGCCTCCTGGCGGGTATCGTCCTGTGGGCGCCCGCCTTCCTGGCAGCCCGGGCGGGGGTCTCCGCGTACCGGGCCCGGATAGCCCCCCGGATCGCGGGCAGCAAGCTCGTCACGGCCTTGAAGAAAGTACCCCTGGTGAGCGCCCTGGCCAAGGCCGTCGGGGCCGCGGCCGGGATCGCCGGTTCGGCGGAATAGGGGGCGGATATGGACAAGAACGCGAAGAAGCCCGCCTCGAACGCGACGGGCGACAAGGCCGCCCGGGCGGCCGCCAAGGCCGAGGCGAAGTCGGTCCGGTCGGCGGCGGCCGCGGCCAAAAGCGCGGCGAAGGAGGCCAAGGCGAACCGGGGGTACGTGAAGGCCGGGCCCCTTCTGGGTCTCGTCCTCCTGGCCGCGGGCCTGGCGGTCTTCGGGATCTTCTTCATGAACCCCCTCCTGGAGTCCGGCGCGGAGGCCGGGCTCGAGGCGGCCTTCGGGGCCCGGGCAACGGTCGAGGGCCTCCGGTTCCGGCCCTTCCGGATGCGCCTGTCCGTCGGCTCCGTCGCGGTGGCGGACGCGGCCTCTCCCATGACGGACCTCTTCCGCGCGGGCCGGCTCGAGTTCCGCCTCTCCCCCTCCGCGGTCCTGCGGGGGAAGGTCTACATCGAGGAGGCCTCCGCGGCGTCCGTCGAGCTCGGGGCGCCCCGCTCGACCTCGGGGGCCCTGCCCGGCGCGGCGGAGCCCGAGCCTCGGCAAAAGCGCCCGGCCCCGGAGATCCCGGCCCTGGTGGACTGGGAGGCCTTCGACGCCCAGGCCCTGCTGGAGCGGGAAAAGGCCAAGCTCGCCGCCCCCGCGGCCTACGAGGCGGCCGGCCGGTCCTACGCCCGGTCGGTGGAGGAGTGGAAGGGGCGGAGGGAAACCTCCTCCGCCGCCGTGGAGAAGGCCCGGGCCTCCTCCACGGCCGCCCTGGCCATCGACGTGAAAGCAATCCGAACCGCCGGGGAGGCGGCCCAGGCCCTGGCCGTGGTCAAGGCGGCCGCCGGGGACGTCCAGTCCGTCGGGACGGAGGCCAAGGCCGTGGCCGAGGGGATCCGGAAGGACACCGCGGCCCTGGACCGCCAGGCCAAGGAGGCCCGGGACACGGCGGACCGCGACGCGGCCTACCTGAAGTCCCTGGTCACCCCCGGCAGCGGAGCCGCCCGGGCCGCCCTGGAGCCCGCGCTCCGCTCCCTGCTCACGGACAAGGGTGAAACCTGGCTCTATTACGGCGGGAGGTTCCTGGAGGCGGCGTCGCGTCTCAAGGGCTCGGGGGGCGGGGCGGCCGGCGCCGACAAGGCCGGCGGGAAGCCCGCCTTCCGGGGCCGGGACGTGGTCTTCCCCGGAGCCGCCTTCCCCCGGTTCCGGTTGGGGCTCCTTACTTCCAGCTTCAAGGCCGGGGACTCCGCGTGGTACGTCGAGGTCCGGGAGGTCTCCACGGAACCGGACCTGGTGCCGGCACCCTCGTCCCTCAAGATCGAGATCCGGAGGGGCGGCTCCCTGGTCCGGGCGGACGCCCGGGCGGACTTGAGGGAATCCGCGGGTGGATCCTGGGAAGCTTCGCTGAGCGCGGCCCACCTTCCCCTGGACCTGGGTGACTCCCTTGCCGGGGCGGGGCTTTCCGGTCTCACCGGGATCCTGGAGGGAACCTCGGAAGTCCGGGGCGTCCGGGACGGGGGCTTCTCTGCGTCCCTGGAGGCGGAGGTGCGGAACCCCGTCGTGGCGGCCCCCTCGGGCACCCTGGGCAAGACGGCCGCGGACGCCCTGCGGGACGCCGGGGCCGTGAACCTTACGGCCGAGTACCGGGTCGTCCCGGGCGGGAAGGACTCCTTCGTCCTGCGCACGGACCTGGACCGGATCATTGCCGGGGCCGTGGACGCCGCGGGCCGACGGTACGCCGCCCAGGCTTCCCGGGAGCTCGACGCCGCCCTTCGCCGGTACATCGACGGAGAGCTGGAGGGCAAGCTCGCCCCGAAGAAGGACTTCGATTCCCTGTTCAAGGCCGCCGAGGGGGACGCCGCTTCCGCCGCATCCCTGGAAAAATCCCTGGACGGCAAGCGGGCGGAGATTGAGGCCCGGTCGAAAGCCCTGGGCGCGGACCTCCTCAAGGGCGTGACGGTTCCGAAGATCGGGCCGTAGGCCGGGACGGCGAAGGCGGATACCATGAATGGTCGGTTCGGAACGGCGATGGCCTTCCTGTTCGGGAAGGAACCCCGGAAGCCGGAGGTGGCCCTGGTCCTGGCCCTGGGCCTGGGGGGCGGGGTCGCGGCGGCCCTGGCGGGCAGTCCGTGGGGCTGGAGCCCCGTCCAGCGGGCCGTCGGTTTCCTGCTGGCGGCCGACATCCTGGGCGGCGTGGCCGCGAACCGGACGGTGAGCACCGACCGCTTCTATGCCCGCGGAGGCCGCCCGCTACGGTTCTCGTTCCTGGGAATCCACATCCTCCAGCCGCTCCTGCTCTGGGCCGCCTTCCCGGAGATCGGACCGAGGGCTCCCCTGGCCCTCTGGGGAGTGTCCGCGGTCTTCGCGACCGCCGTGATCCTGGCGGACGGGAAGCCCTGGCAGGACGCCTTGGGCGCGGGTCTGGCGGCCCTCGGATCCGCCGCGGGCGTCCTGGCCTTCGGCCGTCCGGATCTGGCCTGGTTCCCCGTCCTCTACTGCCACAAGCTGGTCTCCAGTTTCGCTCCCGTCCGAATCCCCGGGGCCGTGTCGAAGGACCGCACGATCCGCGATTGATCCGGCACATCCCGGGCTTTCGCCCTGCTCGTTTTTCCGCCTCCATCGGGATCCCTTGACAGGTTTTATGAAACAATGTAAGAAACAAAGTATGAAATATGAACCATCCACGACGCGGCAGTCCATCCTGGATTCCGCGGCGGCCCTGATCCGGAAAGCCGGATCCGTCCGGGATCTGACGGTGCGGCGGATCATCCAGGCGGCGGGGGTCAACCTGAACGCCGTCAACTACCACTTCGGCTCCAAGGAGGCCCTGATCCGGGAGGCGGTTCGGGCCGTCATCGGGGAATACTACCGGGAGCGGGGCATCCTGCCCGGATCCACGGGCCCGGGGCTCCGGAAGAACCTGGCGCGGATCTGCGATTTCCTCTTCGACGAGCCCGTGGCCGCCCGACTGGCCCTGGAGAGCGAGATGGAATCGGGCGGAGGCGGCGAGAGCCTGACCGGGGAGACCCTGTCCGCCCTGGCGGCGATGCTCCGGTCCGAGTCGCCCGGCCTCGGGGAAGCGGAGGCCCGGTTCCGGGTCTGGTCCCTCCTGGCCTTCGTGCACATGACCCTAGTACGCCCTGAGGGCGCCGCGGAGTGGCTCGGGGCGGATGCCCGGGACAAGAAGACCCGGGACCGCCTGCTGGCCAAGGCCTGCGACCTGCTGGGAATTCCGGATTCGGGTACCGGTGGTGCGAAGCTTGTTAAAACGGAGCGGGACGCCCGGCGACGCGAGGCGCGCCGTGAGGGGAAGGATGGATCGAATGAGCGATGAACTGCTGATCATCGGGGCCGGGACGGCGGGACTGTCTGCGGGAGTCTATGCCGCGGCCTCGGGCTACCGGGTGACCGTCCTGGAGATGGCGGGGACTCCCGGGGGGCTCTGCGCCACCTGGAGCCGGGGCGGGTATACCTTCGACGGGTCCGCGGCCGGACTGGCCGGCTCGGGCCCCGGGGCGCCCCTGTACCGGATGTGGAAGGAACTCGGGGTGATCGGGCGGTGTCCCCTCCGGGATCCGGAGAGCTTCGGGAGCGTCCGGTTGAGCGACGGCAGGACCGTGACAGTATGGACGGACATCGACCGGTTCGAGGCGCATTTTCTGGATAACTTTCCCCGGGACGCCCGGGCGGTCCGGGCCTTCGTCGGGGCGCTCAGGGCCTGCCTCCGCTTCGACATGCCCCTGGCGGGAGAGCCCCGGGGAGCCGGACCCTCGGCCCTGTCGACCCTTCCCGTCCTCCTGCGGTACGGGACCCTGACCCTGAGGCGCTTCCTGGAGGGGCTCTCGGATCCCCTCGCGGTGGAGGCCTTCGGCAACCTTGTCCACTTCGGGGGGACCGACGTACCCCTGCTGACCGTCCTTTTGCCCTTGGCCTACGCGCACCGGAGGATGACCGGGATCCCCCGGGGAGGCTGGATTTCCTTCGCCCGGGCGATCGAGGCCCGCCTCGGTGAGCTGGGCGGCCGGGTCCTGTACGGGGCCCGGGTGGTGCGGCTGAAGATCGAGTCCGGGAAGGTCCGGGGTGTCGCCCTGGCGGACGGCCGGGAATTTCCCGCGGACCGGGTCCTGTCCGCCGCGGACGGGCGCTTCACCCGCTCGCTCCTCCCGGGAGGGAGCTCGGATGGCGCGGAGTTCGACCCCCGGCGCATGTCGGACCAGCCCGTCCAAGTGAACCTCGGGGTAGCCGAGGACTGGTCGGAATACCCGGGACCCCTGACCTGGCTGCTCCCGGACGCTCCGTCCGCGGCCGGACGGCCCCAGCACCGGCTCACGGTCCACCACCGCTGCTACGATCCCGCCTCGGCTCCCGCGGGGAAGTCCGCCCTCATGGCCTTCCTGGAATCGGACTACGGGTTCTGGAAAGATCTGGAGGCGGATCGAGCCCGGTACGAGGCGGAGAAGCGACGCTGCGCGGACATCGTTGTCCAGGCGGTCCAGCGCTTCCGCCCCGGGTTCGCGGGAAAGGTCGAGGTGACGGACGTGTCCACGCCCCGGACCCGGGAGCGGTACACCGGAAACTACATGGGCACCATGCAGGCCCGGAAGCCCGACGCCGGCATGATCCGGACCCTCCTGCGGGGGGCGGCCCGGTACGACGATCCCGGGCTCGATGGTTTCTGGCGGGCGGGGCAGTGGGTGGAGGCCTGGGGCGGGATCACCACCGCGGCCCAGTCGGGCCGGAACGCGATCCGGGCGATGTGCAGGAGGGACGGTGTTCCCTTCGCCCCGGGTCTCCGGGGGGATGCCGCCTAGAACGCGAAGCCTTCCTCCGGAGGATGCTCCACGGGCACGGGGGGCTCCTTCCGGGGTGGATCCGCGATCTCGTGGACAGCCAGGCCGGAGACGGTCATCGCCTTCCGGGGGGTCGAGGGGCAGACGGTCTCGCAGGCCCCGCAGCCGATGCAGGTGGGGGCGTGGAGGACCGGGACGGGGAGGGGGCGGCCTTCGACCCGCTCGATCCGGACCGCCCCGGTGGGGCAGTGCTCGGCGCAGGCCCCGCAGCGGGTGCCCTTGGACACCACGATGCAGTCCGCCAGGACCAGGGCGGACTTGCCGATCGCCTCCCGCTTCTTGAGATCCGGGTCGCGGTCCAGGAGGGCCCCGGAGGGGCAGGCCGCCGGGCAGGCGGCGCACTCGTACTGGCAGAAGGCCCGGCCGTAGTCGAGGTAAGGAACCCCGGGCCGGCCGAGTCCGAACTCGACGGTTGAATGCTTCAGGACCCCCGAGGGGCAGGCCCGGATGCAGGTACCGCAGGCGGTGCAGAGCCCGGCGAAGCGGTCCACCGAGAGCGCCCCGGGAGGCGCGGCCAGGAGGCGGCCCGAGGCGCCCCGGGGCTCGATCCGGACGAGGGGCGATCCCGCCGTCCCGGCGAGACCGGGGGCCGCCAGGGCAAGGGCGGTGCCCGCGGCGGCGCCGAGCGCCGCGCCTCCCGCCTCGGCCAGGAAACTGCGCCGGCCGGGGTCCGGCGCGAATTCGGGGGAGGCGTCCACGCCGGCCGCCCGCCGCGGCGGGCCGTACCGGAGGGCCCCGGTCGGGCAGGCGGCCACGCAGTCCAGGCACTGGACGCAGCGGCTCGCGTCCAGGGTCCGGCCGTCCACGCAGCGGGTCCGGCAGACCCGGGCGCAGGCTCCGCAATCTATGCACGCCTTCCGGTCCAGGCGAACCCTGAGGAGGGCCACCCGGTTCAGGGTACCCAGTAGGGTGCCCGCCGGGCAGAGTTCCCCGCAGAAGAGGCGGCTTCGGAAGGCCGCGGCCGACAGGACCGCCCCGAAGGGCAGGACCGCCAGGGCGAAGGCGAAGGGCTCCCATCGTACCGTCAGGATCGGGATGCGCGCTCCCAGGGCCGCCAGTCCGTTGAGCCCCAGGGCGACCAGGTCCCCGAAGCTCCGCTGGAAGCCCCGGGCGAAGATCGTGTAGGGCTCCAGGAGGGCCGCGGCGGCGGGAATGCCCGCGGCGAGCCCGGCGATCGCCAGGCCGAAGACCGTCCATCTCGGTATCGCGGTACGAAGCCTGCGGTGGGCCGGTCGGGGAGAGCCGCGCCCCGGGGACCGGAGGCCCGAGGCCAGCCGGGCCGCCGCGTCCTGGCAGGTTCCCAGGGGGCAGGTGAGGGAGCAGTGGAAGCGGCCGAGGACCAGGGTGCCGACCAGGACCGTCAGGACGGCCAGGATCGAGGCCCCGGCGGCGGCGGGGACGGCCCGGGCGAGCAGGATCTTCTCCAGGGCGTGGAAGGGCTGGGTGCGGGCGAGGAAGGCCGCCAGGGGCGCGGTCTCGGGAAGCTCCGTGGCGGGCAGGGCGACCCCGGCGCAGAAGGCGGCCAGCCACAGGGCGGCCAGTCCGCCCCGGATCCGGGAGGCGAGGCGGGCCGGGTTCGGGATCCTCAAAGCTCGATCCGCCGCACCGCCAGCTTGGCCAGGTCCGGCTGACCCAGGCCCAGGGCGGCGGCCTTCGCGATGTACTCGAAGGCGTCGGGCCCGGGTCCCAGGGTGCGCGCGGAGGCGACATCCACGGCGACGATGTCGGACGAAAGCATGAGCAGACGCTGTTCGGAATACCGGGAGGCCGCGCTCCCCCGGGGTCCCCCGGAGAGCATGACCTTTCCGGCGTCCACGATGTTGAGGTCCGGCCTGCGCAGGAGGGCCGCCTCGGCGATGCAGGCGTCCAGGCCGCGGGAATGGAAATATCCCCGGTCCCAGACCGCGCCCATCAGGTTCTTCATCGCACAGGTCATCCCGGCCCCGCCGTGGTTCTTGAGCACCGGGACGTTGATGAAGACGTCCGCCTGAAGGACGAGCTCGTGGACCTTGGCCTGCCCGAGGGTGCGGGCCGCGGGATTCGCGACCGCTTGGTAGTAGGATTCCGCGTGGGCCGGGGCGGCCTCGGCCCCGGCGTCCCTCGCGGCGCGCTCGATCCCGGAGTTCGCGTAGGCCGCCCTCCAGGAGTCGCAGGTGTGGTCGAAGACCACGACCTTCCGGGCCCCCGCGGCCAGGCAGAGCTCCACGATCCGCTTGACCACCGCGGGGTCCGTGTTAGCCGCGAGTTCGGGCCGGACGTCCCAGCCCATGTTGGGTTTGATGACCACGAGGGCGCCCTTGCGGACGTACCGGGAGACCCCCCCGGCCGCGGCTAGGGCGGCGTCCACACGGGAGGCGGCGCTTCCGCCCTTCACGGCCACGAGGTCCGGGTAGGCGCCGGGGGTCGGGGTTCCGCCGGCCTGCGCGAAGACACGGGACGCGGGACCCAGGAGCCACGCGGCTCCCAGGGCGCCCGCGCCCCGGCCTAGGGTCTTGAGGAAATCTCGTCGGTCCACGGGGAACCTCCGGGAACGGCGCGGGCGGCCGAGCGGGGCGCTCTGTTCAGGAGCACGCCGGACCGGCTTGCGCGCCGCCGAATACCCGAGCGTGGTCGTCGGGAATATCCAGGATCGCCCATCGGGGCGCGGGTGTCAAGGATACAGGCAGCCGGGTCCGTGCGGGCACCCGGCTTTGCCTGGGGAACTTACTTTCCCGTCGGCTTGGCAGCCGGTTTGGCGACGGGCTTCTTGGCGGCCGCGGGCTTGGGAGCCGCAGCTTTCTTCTCGACGGGCTTCTTGGCGGCAGCGGGCTTGGCGGCCGGTTTGGCTGCGGGCTTCTTGGCGGCGGCGGGCTTGGCGGCCGGTTTGGCTGCGGGCTTCTTCTCGGCAGCGGGCTTGGCAGCCGGCTTCTTGACGGCAACGGGCTTGGGCGCCGCGGCTTTCTTCTCGGCCGGTTTCTTCTCGGTCTTGGGTTTCGCGGCGGCTGCGGGTTCCTTCGCGGGTTTGCTTGCGGCCATGAACATCTCCTTTGGTTTCCGTATGGATCGTCTCGGGCCGCCCCCCGGGCGTTTGCGCCGCGACGTCGATAGAATCGTAGCACTGTTCAAGCGCGGGCGCAATGTTTCGGCGGGAAATCGTACAGGACTCGTTTCGGCGGACTAACTCTCGACGGTCCGATTTCGGAAGGTACGGACCTCGGCCGGTCTTCGCGGCGTAGGTCGAGGGTAAAGAGGATGGATGCGGCGGGTCGGCATCCTGCGCGGGATTCGTGCAAAATCCCCCGGGATGGGATAGAATTGTCGTAACAATCCGAGAAAAGAGGCAAGCCATGAGGACTCGAAGCATCGCGTCCGGTCTCGCCGCCCTCGCCCTCCTAGCCGCGGCGCTTTCCTGCCAGAACATCAACGTGGAGACTGAGACACTCCAGCCGCCGGTGATAAGCAACGGGGAACCGGACTTTAGATACTCTATGACTCCTGCCCGAGGCCGATCCGTCACGATCACGGATCCGAACGGCGGCGCGGATATATACTACACGCTGAACGGAAGCACCCCTACGAATACGGTTTCGGCTACTAATTACCAATACACCGTTCCATTCAACCTGGCCGGGACGGAGGATGCGACGACCGTCAAGGCGCGTGCTTTTAAACCCGGCCTGCGGGAGTCGTCTGTCGCATCCCGGACCTTCGAACTCGCCTGGAAAAAGATGTCGGCTACATTGACGACAGCCCGGATGGGGCACGGCGCCGTTGAAGTGGATGGGAAGATCTATATCATTGGGGGCTTCACAGATCAAAGCTTCGGACTCATGACGGCGGACTGCGAGGTGTATGATGTCGGTACCGGGGTTGTTTCCGATCTTGGATATGATTTGAACTCTGCCCGCGCGGCTTTCGGAATCGCGGTATTGAACAGAAAAATCTATGTCATCGGGGGAACTGTTAATGGTGTCCCTGACCCTGATCCTGTCCTCGTCCCTTCCGCTTCAATCGAGGTATTCGATACGCAGAACCCCGGGAACTGGACAACTGTCACCGACGAGCTGCCCGTGGCTATAGACAACCTTTGCGCTGCGGTTTCTGGCGGTGTCATCTACATATTCCCCGGAGACAGTGGCGTCGGTTCCTTAGATACAATCTACGCATACTCACCGGGGTCCGATCCGGCCGCCGTTACACTTTCGTCGGGATTGTACTCGGACCGCACCTACTTTCAGGCTGTCCCAATTGGAGCGGGAATCCTCCTTGTCGGCGGATCCATGTCGACGAAGGACGTAGGCTCCTTCGATCCGTCCGGCCCTTCCATATCGGATCTTACGGATCTGACTACTTCGTCGTACCGATTCGCCTCTGCCGCCGACCTGGGAAACGTATACCTCTTCGGAGGGTATGTAATCGGTATCTCTGCCGCGGTAAGGAAATACTCGGATTCGGAGGGGGAGTCCCAGGACTTCACGATGCCCGCGGCCTTGGATTATCCCGCGGCCGCGAGCTCGGGGGGGTATGTCTACGTCTCCGGCGGACTCGTTTCCATGTCCTCACCACCGGTGAATACGATCTACCGTTTCACCCCCTGATGGGATTCAGTCCGTGACGGGCGCCGCCACGGTAACCACGACGAGCTTGCCTGCCCAGATACCGTTGTTTTTCCGGTAGTCGGTTCCGCCGGAATCCGTGAGGCGGAACTTGAGCTTGGGCACGTTTACTCCGCCCTCCAACTCCGTGATGATCGTCGGCGAAACGGCTTGGAGGTCCAGGGGGGCGGCGGCCATGGTCGGATCCATACATACCCCGGAGACGCACTCGGCCCAATTGCTCGTGCCCGGGGCAAACCCCACCGGCAAGCTGAGTTGAATCTTAACCCAGTAGTGTCCCGCGTCCAACGTGGTGTCCGGGTTCGCCTTCATGATCAGGTTCGTTCGGGAGAAGTACTTCTTCGTATGGCTTGTGTTGTCGTGGCTCGCCGCCGCGTACGCTGAATCGTGGTTGTGTCCGGCTGCCGCGTAGGAAGAGTCATGGTTATGTCCGGCAGCAGCATACACCGTATTGTGGTTGTGCCCGGCGGCCGCATACGCCGTATCGTGATTGTGCCCGGCCGCCGCGTACGCCGTATCATGGTTGTGCCCCGACAGGCTGACCGTCACGTCCGCGGGGGAGGGCGATGTAGCCTTGTCCCTCAACTTGACGGTCTGCCCCACGGGCGCGTCGATCTCGGCGTACTTGATATCCGCCCCGCTCTTCTGTTTCGGCGCGTACGCCGCGTCGTGGTTGTGCCCGGTGGCGGAGTAGACCCCGTCGTGATCGTGGCCCGCCTCGGCATATCCGACCGGGGCCTCGGCGGCCGGGGTCGACGCGTTCCAGACCTGGGGAGCCCAGGGGCCGCCCGAGGATCCTCCGGACGGGCAGGAGATTTCCGCCACCCGGTCCGCGATGGCGGCCGACGCGTTCTTGAAGTTGAGGTGATAGACCCAGCCGGAATCCGCCGTGCTGCTCACCTTGACCAGGCGCCACCGGCAGATCCTGCAGAAGGGCCAGGGTCGGCAGGGCCAGCAGTGGCAGCAGCAGAGGCACCAGCGCAGGCGCTCCACGAGTTCCACCAACTCCTCCCGGCCGATCTTGTTTCCGAGGATGGCGGTCCCGAAGGTCTTGGGGGAGGGCCGGGGCGCGGGGATCGTCCCCTTGCCGGTCTTGGCGGCGGCCGTCTTGGCCGTTTTAGGGTCGATCAGGTGCAGGGGGATCTTGCCCGTGGAAAGGGGCGTCTCCAGGTCCAGGGCATCCTCGAACTCGCCGAACAGGGCCGCGGGGATCTTCTCGATCAGGGCTGCGGCCTTCACGGCCCAGGTCTTGCCGGCCTTCAGGGCGTCGAACTTCTCCAGGAACGCGACGATCTGGGCGGGTACGTCCGGGGCAGTGCCGGGGATCGGGATCACGGATTCCGGAAGGGGCTTCCGCGGAGCGGTCTTGGATGCTGCGGCCGTCGGTTTCTTTGCGGTCGGCCTGGCCGACTGTTTCGGCGCGGGCTTGGCCGTCTTCGAGGCGGCTTTGCTTACCGGGGGCGCGGCGGCCGGCTTCTTGCCGGTCTTCGGTTTTGCAGAGGCTGGGGGTGCCTTCGAGGGTTTCTTGGTGGCGGCCATGACGTTCTCCTTTGTTTTCCGGATGGATCGTCTCGGCCGCCCCGGGCGGGAACCGCCGCGACGTCGGGGAAATCGTATCACCCGATCGACGCGGGCGCAACGTGGAGCCGGAAAAAGCGGCGGCCCCCTCCTCGGCGGGCCGCCCGCGCCGGCTTACTTCTTCGGCATCTCCACCTTGTAGTCCGCGAGGTTCGGGCGCTGGATCTCCAGGACCGCTGAGGACTTGGTCAGCGGCTTGGTGATCTTGTAGGTCCGCCCGGCGGCCTCGCAGGCGAAGGTGATGAAGGGACCGTCGCCCCCCGCACCGACCTTGAAGTTCTGGACGCCCGCCGCGCCGAAGTCGAAGAGGACGTCCCCGGCGGGGGACAGGATGCGGATGTTCCCGGAGCTGAACTCCCATACGGCGTCGTAGTTGGCGTCCAGCCAGCTTCCCAGCGGGAAGTTGCCTAGGTCGATGCCCTGGGCCGCGGCGGGGGCCAGGGCCAGGGCCAGGATGAGGGCGGTCAGGGCGAAGCGTTTCATGGTCTGCTCCTCATGGATCGAAGATGGGATACACCGGGCGCCCTCGGGGCGGGCCCGGACATGTCGTCTTCAAGTGTAGTCGTTTCGAGTTCCGGCGCAAGCGGCAGCCGTCCGCCCGGTCCGCGGTGCCTTCTTGGAGCTTACCGCACCACGAAGGTGGTCGTCGCCACGGGCACTCCGCCCAGGGTCACCCGGAGTGTGTAGGTGTCCGGAGCCCAGTTGTACGGGTTGGGAGCCCCCCAGCCGTTCCACATCCGGAACCAGTTCCAGCCGGACTCTAGGTTCGCCGTCAGGCTCTGGACCGTGAGCACCGTGCCGTTGGAGCGGAGTATGGTCGCGTCCACGGGCAGGGTCATGCTCCGCGATACCGGGGCGGAAAACTCCAGGAAGAGGTCCCAGTTGATGAAGCGGGTGTAGGCGGTGAAGAAGGTCACGGCGTAGATCCGGGATTCCGGCGGGGGGATGCCCGGGCCGCTCTCGAACATCGAGAGCTGGGAGCGGCCCACCCTGGGCACCGCGGTCAGGGGTACGGGAGGTCCGGGGCGCGAGGTCTCGGGCGGTGAGGCGAGGGAGGAGGACGGACTGCCCATGATCCCCGCGGCCAGGGCGTTCAATTCCGAGGTCAGGGCCTCGACGCTGGCGGCGGTCACGTTGCGGGCGGCCACCACGGTGCCGCTCACCAGGTCGATGAGCTTGACGTTCAGGTAGGGACGGCCCCCGAGCTTCCCCGCGGCGCCCAGGGCGATCGTATTCGCCGGTACGAGCTTGCCGATGGCCACGGCCTTGGCGGGGTCGTTGAAGTCCGCCAGGACGAACTGGTGGGCCTTGAGGATCTCCTCCACCTTGGTCTGTTCCACGATCTCACAGAGCTTGGTGTTCTGCAGGGCCGTCTCGAAGAAGAGGGTCAGGCCGCGGACGTCGCCCGCCGCCAGGCCGTCGTTCTCGAAGGGGAGGACAGCCACCCGCCGGGTCTGGCCCGCGGCGGACGCCGAGGCGAGCAGGAGGATCCCGGCCGCCAGGAAGCGCGATATCCGCATGGAAGACTCCTATCCCCTAACTGTAGAACCTGCGGGGGCTCCTGGCAAGGTTCGAGGCGCCCGGGTCCGGATCCGCATCCCGCAGGGCCAGGGCCTCCGAGCTTAGGCGCGCCTTTTCCAGCAGACGGGCCGTCAGGGGTATCCCCAGGACGGCCAGGTGCCTCAGGGGACCGCGCCGGGGGTCCGAACCCCGGAGGCGGGCGGCCTCGTCCGCCCGGGCCAGCTCGTACCGCGCCCAGGGCAGGAATCCCAGGGTCAGGGCCGCGGCCAGAGCCGCCCGCCGTCCCCGGGGTCCCAGGGGGCCGAGCAGGCCTTCCAGGGTATCCCGGATTTCGTCGACCCGGGTGGTCCGGGAAAGCCATTCCGCCGAGGCCAGGACCAGCAGGAAGGCCAGGCTCCTTCGCAGACCCGGCGACCAGGCGGCCAGGAAGGCGGCTCCCTCGGCCCGAACCGGCCAGGCCTCCGGCAAGCCCGCCAGGGCGGGCAGGAGGATCATTCCCAGCAGGGGACCTAGTCGGACCAGCCACCGTCCCCAGTCCACCCCCGCCCGGGCTCCCAGGACCGCGACGACGGCGGCGGGCAGGAGGATGGTCGGCCCGGGGGCCAGGAAGACAGCGGCCTGCAGGGCCAGGTAGAGGGCTAAGCGGGCGCGGTAGTCCGATGGGAAGGCGGCGGGGCGGCCGTTCAATCCAGCCATGTCATCTCCTCCAGCCGCCCGGACCCTCCCGGCGGCCGTCGGAGGCCCAGGGACGGAAGCCGGTCCCAGAGCTCCGCGGGAGGGCCGTCCGCGGCCACCCGACCGGAGTCCAGGACCGCCAGGCGGTCCGCGTGGGCCAGGCACTTCTCCAGGTCGTGGGTCACCAGGAGGATCCCCACTCCCCGATCCCGGAGCGAAAGGAGCATCCGCAGGAGCCCCGAGGCCCCCGCCGGGTCCAGGCCGTTGAAGGGCTCGTCCAGGATGACCAGCTCCGGGTCCGAGACCAGGGCGGAGGCCACGGCCAGGCGACGCTTCTGGCCCCCCGAGAGGGACGAGGCCAGGCGATCCTCCGACCCGGCCAGGCCCGCGTCCCGGAGGGCCCGGAGCGCCCGGCGGCGGCGCTCCCCCCGGTCCGGGACTCTTACGCGGATCCCGAACTCCACGTCCTCCCCGGCGGTGATCCCCAGGATCTGGTGCTCCGGCTCCTGGAACACGAAGCCCACCCGGCGCCGGGTCTCCGCCAGGCACCGCTCCACGGGGACCCCGTCGACCAGGACGGCCCCGGCCTGGGGCTTCTCAAGGCCCACGAAATGCCGGGCCAGGACGGTCTTGCCGCTCCCGTTGGGCCCGGACAGGACCATGAAGCAGGGCGTCCGGAGCTCCAGGTCCGCCCCGTCCAGGGCCCGGGTGCCGTCCGGGAAGATCCGCACCAGGCCGCGGGCCTCCAGCCTCACAGGTCCTCCCGGGGGAAGTGCCGCTCCAGTACGGGCTTCAAGGCGCGGACGAGGAGGGCAGCCGCGGCGGCCTTGACCAGGTCCCCGATGAAGTACGGGAGCATCAGGGCCGCCGCCGCGGCCAGGGTGGCCAACTTGGCCGCCAGGACCTGCCGCATCCAGGGAAGGCCCAGGGCGTACAAGGCCAGGACCCCGGCCACGGCGGCCAGGAAGGATCGCCCCGCGCCCCAGCGCTTCCGGTCGGCCAGGGCCCCGGTCACCAGGGCCGCGGCCAGGTATCCTGCCAGGAAGCCCCCCGTGGGCCCCAGGAAGTGCCCCAGTCCCCCCGCCCCGTTGGCGAACACGGGCAGGCCCAGGGAGCCCAGGAGCAGGTAGATCCCCGCGGAAGCCCCCGCCCCGGCGGGACCCAGGACCAGTCCCGCCAGGAGGACGAAGAAGACCGCCGGGGACACGGGGGGCAAAGGCGGCGGCAGGGGCAGGGAGAAGAGGGCGCCCGCGGAGATCAGGGCCGCGAAGAGGGCGGACGCCGCGAGGTTCCAGGGTCTGTTCTTCAAGGTTCCTCTCCTTCGTAGGTCATCTTGCGGCACTCCCCGAAGGCCAGCGCGGGGCCGTCGCCTTCGCGGGCCAGCTCCCCCCGGGTCGTATAGCCCCGGGGACGGATACCCAGGATCCGGCCGTCCCATAGCTCGGCGCGGGCCGGGCGCCGGGGGTCTGGCTTCAGGCCCGCCCAGCGGCGGGGATCCGTGTCCGGGCGTTCGCACCAGGCCCGGAGGGACTCGGACAGGCCCAGGGCCAGGTCCCGCCTCCGGGGCAGCCCCGGCGCCAGATCCGCGAGGCCCGCCGCCGCCCGGCCCGATACCTCGACGGGGGCGGCGTTGAGCCCGATTCCAAGGACGTAGAACTCGGGGCGGTCCAGGCCCCCGAAGGATTCCGCCAGGATCCCCCCGAGCTTGCGGGGGCCCGCGACGAGGTCGTTGGGCCACCGGAAGGAGACCCCCCGGATTCCGGCCGTCGCCAGGGCATCCAGCAGGGAGCGCGCGGCCTCCAGGACCAGGGCCCCCGCGCAGGCCGCGGGCAGGGCGGAGCGGAGGACCAGGGAAAGGTAAAGACCGCCGTCCGGGCTTTCCCACCTTCGGCCGCCCCGGCCCCGGCCGGCGCTCTGCCGGAGGGCCAGGACGGCGGCTCCGGAGGGAGCCCCCGCGCTTCCCCAGTCCCGGGCTTCGTCCATGGTGGATCCCGCCTCGGACAGGACCCGGACCGGAGGCGGCAGGTCCGCCGGAGCCAGACCGTCGTCCCGGACCAGGGCGTATCCCCGGCGGCTCGACTCGATCCGGTAGCCCCAGGCCCTGAGGGCCTCGATCCGCTTCCAGAGGGCCACCCGGCTGACCCCCAGGTCCCGGGCCAGGTACTCCCCGGATACGGGGCCTTCGGCCCCGCGGAGCCGTTCCAGGATGAGCCTGTCTCCGAGCTTGCCTCGATCCGTGATGAGCCGCTCCTTTTCGGGGATTTAGGTTAACCATATGACCATATACGGGTTAACGAAGGCAGGATGCCGGAATCCTGGCCCTCCGTCAAGCAGGGCCCGGCGTTCCCGGCGGGTTCCTGTATTGCCGGGGGTCCATTCCGCCGATCATTACCATGAAGCGCGATGAACGATTATTCCAGGAACCGCCGATGGATACTGACCGGAAGCCCGACCATCCCCCCGAGGCCCGCCGTGCATGACGACGGGGGCCTGGGATCCTCGGCTCCCTTCCTCCCCCCGGGACTCCCGGCCAAGCCGGCGGTCCAGGTCGGGGCAGCCTCCGCCGAGGATCTTCGGGGCGGCCGGCGGATCAAGCACCGGGACCTGGCCAACCTCCTGAACCGGATACACTTCAAGGAAGGCAGCGTCTTCGTCCGTTTCGAGCGCCGGGACGGGGTGGGGAGTTTTTCCCTGAAAGCCCTGCCCCTGCCCAGCGACGGCCGTACCCTATCATGCCGCTGGGCCTCCCGGGGCCCGGAACCGGAGAAGCTCGCGGCCTACTCCTGCAGCGGACTGCTCATCAGCGACGGCACCCTCTACACCTCCGTTCCCGCGGAGGCCGCCGGGATGGACGAGGCGGGCATCGAACTCCGGCTTCCCGAGCCGGGCACCCAGGAGAGCGTCCGGGGCCAGGAACGGTACCCCGTGGCGGGAGTTCGGGCGAAGGTCCTCCAATCGGGCGTCACCTGGGAAGGGAACCTCGAGGACTTCAACGGCGTCAGTCTGGGGGTTATCCTGGACGACGGCCCGTCCCCCTCCCGGAACTGGCTGAATCCCTCCCAGCCGGTCACGCTCCTGCTCTTCCGGGACGGGATCCTCCTGTTCAGCGGAGAATGCGCCTTCCTCGCGAGGGATCGCGGCGCCCCGGGCAAGCGCATGGCCCTGTCCCCGACCCGGACGAACATCCAGCGCTTCCCGCCCCGGGAACACCGGAGCCACCGACGGGAGCTCTCCCCCCAGCCCGTGGTCCGATTCACCCACCCCCTCTCGGGCCGCACCGCCTTCCTCCGGGCGGAGAACGTCTCGGGCATGGGGGTCTGCGTGGAGGAGTTCTTCGAGCAATCCTCCCTCTTCCCGGGCCTGATCCTCGAGGACCTGACGGTGGAGCTCGCGGGGAGCGTCCTGGCGGCCTGCCGCGCCCAGGTCCTCTACGTGAACGTCCTGGAGAAGCCGGAGGGACGGCGGACCGCCCGGTACGGACTGGCGTTCCTGGACCTGGACGCCCGGGACCAGGTCCGGCTCTCCTCCGCCGTCCATGCCTCCATCGACGGCCGCCTGTCCGTGTGCGGCCGGGTGGAGATGGAGGAGCTCTGGCAGTTCTTCTTCGACTCGGGCTTCCTCTACCCGTCCAAATACCTTTCCCTCCAGACCCACAAGGACGAGTTCTGCAGGACCTACCGGAAGCTGTACCAGGACAGCCCCTCCATAGCCCGCCACTTCTTCTTCCGGGACAAGGGGCGGATCTTCGGGCACATGTCCATGCTCCGGTTCTATCCCGATTCCTGGCTGATCCAGCACCACGCGGCCTCCCGGGACGGGTACGGCGCCGCGGGGGTGAGCGTCCTGGACGAGGCGGGCCGGTTCACGAACGACTTCCACCTCCACCCCGGGGCCCGGATGGACTACCTGATGTGCTACTACCGCCCGGAGAACCGCTTCCCCGCCCGGGTCTTCGGAAACGTGGCCAAGGATATCGCCGATCCCAAGGGCTCCTCGGTGGACATCTTCGGCTACCTGCGTCTGCCCGCCCCGCCGGAAGGGGCCCCGGGGGGATTCCAGCTCTTCCCCGCACGTCCCGAGGACTTCCGGGAGCTGCGCCGGTGGTACGAGGCCCGATCCGGGGGACTGACCCTGGACGCCCTGGCCCTGACGAAGTCGGACGGATCCGACGCGGAGCTCTCCGGGGAGTACCGCCGGGAGGGATTCCGGCGGGACCGGCAGGTCTACAGCCTCCGGTGCGGGGGCGCCCTGGCCGCGGTCATCCAGGTGACCGTGTCCGACCTGGGCCTGAACCTTTCGAGCCTGACGAGCTGCCTGCACGTCTGGGTTCTGGACCCGGAACGCCTTCCGGCGGGCACCCTCTTCTCCGCCCTGGATGCCCTGCGGGGCGCGTACGACGACGAGACCCCGCCCGTCCTGGTCTACCCCGAGGAGTACCTGGACAGGTATTCGGTGCCCTGCGAGAAAAAATACGCCCTCTGGGTATTGAATACCGCGTACTCGGACGCCTACTTCGAATCCGTCCGCGGAACCTTCAGGAGATCCTGCCGTGAACAAGAGGAACGACGGGCCGGTTCGGACTGACGACGAACCGCTCTACAACAGCAAGATCATCTCCACGTACCTGAGGCTCCTGAAGCGAAAGTATCCCTTCGTGGACTCCGCGGCCCTGCTCGCCCGGGCGGGGATGGCCCCCCACCAGGCGGAGGACGAGGGCCACTGGTTCACCCAGGCCCAGGTGGACCTGTTCTACGAGGGGGTCGTCAAGGCCACGGGGGAATCCGGAATCGCCCGGGAAGCCGGGAGGTACAGCGCCTCCCCGGAGGGCTTGGGCCGGTTCTACCACTACGTCCTGGGGCTTTCCAACCCGGGCAAGGCCTTCGAGCTCATCAGCAACCTGGCCGGGCGCCTGACCCGGTCCACCCTCTTCGAATCCCGGACCCTGAGCCGTAAGCAGATCGAGCTTTCGGTAACCCCCCGGGAGGGGGTCCGGGAAAAGCCCTATCAGTGCGAGAACCGGATCGGCTACTTCGAGGCGATCCTGTCCGGCTACAACAGCCGCAAACCCCGGATCGAGCATCCCGAGTGCGTGTTCAAGGGCGGCAAGGCTTGCCGGTACCGGATCTCCTGGGACGACTCCTTCTCCGTCGTGCTCCGGATGGCCCGCCTGGGCCTTCTGGCCGCCTGCGTGCCGATCCTGGCCGCCGCGGCCGGGTACCGAGGGGGGGAGCGCTTCCTCGAGACCGCCGCCATCCTGTCCGCGGCCGTCCTGGCCCTGTCCCTGGCCAAGGAGCAGGTCCAGTTCCACGAGCTGAACGCGGTCATCGAGCATCAGCGGCTGACCACGGAGCGGAGCTTCGAGGACTTCGAGCGGGTCTACAACAACGCCCTGATGGGCAAGGAGATCGGCCACGTCCTGTCGGCGTCCACGGACGTCGACGCCATGTTGGCCAGGGTGATGGAGATCCTGAGCCAGCGGGGGGATTACGACCGGGGGATCATACTCCTGGCGGACGAGGACAAGCGCAACCTGGTCTTCCGGGCCGGATTCGGGTACACCGAGGATCTCTACCGGGAGATCCGCGCCACCCGGTTCAGCCTGTACAAGCCCGACTCCCGGGGGGTTTTCGTCATCTGCTACCGGGATCGCAAGCCCTTCCTGGTCAACGACGTGTCGACGATCGAGTCGGAGATCTCCCCCCACAGCCTGGAATTCCTGCGAAGGCTGGGCTCCAAGTCCTTCATCTGCTGCCCCATCCTCTTCGAGGACCAGTGCCTGGGAGTCCTGGCGGTGGACAACCTGCAGAGCAAGCGGCCCCTCCTGGAGAGCGACATCAACCTCCTCATGGGCATCGCCCCGGAGATCGGCCTGACCCTGAACAGCGCCTTCTTCGCGGTGGAACGGGAACGGCAGTTCCGGTCCATCCTCCGCACCCTGGCGGCCAGCATCGACGCCCGGGACAGCCTGACCGCGGGCCATTCGGAGCGGGTCACGGAGTACGCCATCGCGATCTGCGAGGAGATGAACATGCCCGCGGAGTTCACGGAGGTCATCCGGGTGGCCGCCCAGCTCCACGACTACGGCAAGATCGGGATCAAGGACTCGATCCTCAAGAAGAGCGGTCCCCTGACGGGTAAACAGAGGGAGGAGATCAAGACCCACGTGGTGAAGACCCAGGACATCCTGAGCCGGATCAACTTTTCCGGCACCTACCAGCAGGTCCCCTTCATCGCCGGGTCCCACCACGAGCGCCTGGACGGGACCGGCTATCCCCGGGGGCTCCGGGGGGAGGAGATCCCCCTGGGCGCCCGGATCCTGGCGGTCGCGGACTTCTTCGAGGCCATCACGGCCAAGCGGCACTACCACGAGCCCCTCCGTTTCGAGGAAGCCGTGGAGACCCTGAAACGCGAGGGGGGCCGGCACCTGGACGAGGCCGTTATCGAAGCCCTGCTCCGGGCCATCGTGAAGGGCCGGACCGCGGTCCCCGGCGCCCCGGCGGTCCCGGGCGGCGGGGCCGGACCGGCTCCGCGAGGGGCGGTCCCGGGCGGAGCGGTCGCACGTCCGGCTGCCCCGGTACCCCCCGGATCCGGCCTCGTGGCTGCGGCCCGGGGCGCTCCGGTCGTCCCGGGCCCGGAGGCTGCCGCCCTCTAGCGGGGCGTGGAATGCATCGGGTGTATCGACAACCTGCTAGGCCCCGGCCGGGGGCTTCCGGCCCCAGGCGGACAGCACGGGGGTGTAGGTGAACCGTCCGGGATCCCGGAAGAAGGCCAGGAAATCCTTCCGGAATTCATCCAGCCCCGAATAGCCCGGCAGGTCTCCGGATATCCGGTCTCCGAGGACATCCATCTTCCGGGTCCAGTTGTACTCGTCCACTTCCCGCAGGGGGCCGTAGATCAGGTGGTGGGCTCCCGCCTCGACCTGTATGTCCCGGAACCCGAGCCTGTACAGGTGGGAATAGAGCTTGCGGCCCGCGTAGGGATCGAAGTTCGCCCGGGCCTCCAGGGTGTCCACCACGTGGCGCAGGGCCTTTTCCAGGCGCCCGGACATGCCGTGGTGGGAAAGGCAGTTGTAGTCCAGGTCCACGAGGCAGAGGATCCCGCCCTCCCGGAGGACCGAGGCCAGATTCCGGACGATGTCGAAGCTCTCGGCCCGATAGTACTCCAGGGCGAAGCGCATCCAGATGAAGTCGAAGGTTCCCAGGCCTTCCAGGGGTTCCAGGATGTCCCGGACCAGGAACTCGGTCCGAGCCCCCCCGTGGGCCTCCCGCGCGCGGGCGATGCGGTCCTCGGAGAAGTCGATGCCGACCGCGGACCCTCCCTCCCCGGCCTCCTCCGCCAGGGCCGCGGTGGTGATCCCGGGCCCGCAGACCGCGTCCAGGACCCGCATGCCCGGTTCGAGGCCGGCCCTCCGGGCCTGGTCCCGCACGACCCGGACGTCGGTCTTCAATTCCAGGCGGCGGCTCTCCTGGTCGTTCTCCATGATGTACGCGGCTGATGTGGTCTTCATCGATTGGTCCGGGGGGATTATAGCCTTCCGGGCCCGGGATCGGCAACGACGGATCCGGTTTTGCCGGGGTCGGCGGCCGCGGGGAATTCCAGCCGGAAGCGGGTTCCCCCCTCCCGGGACCAGGACACCCGCCCTCCCAGCCGGGCCGCCAGGCTGCGTATGATCTTGACTCCCAGGCCCTGAGGCCGGTCCGGGCGGCCGACGGCGTCCGGGTCGAAGCCCGGTCCCGAGTCCCGAACCTCCAGGACGCAGCCGGCCCCGGTCCGGGCCAGGGAGACCCGGATGGTCCCTTCTTCCCGCGAGGATCCGTACTTCCAGGCGTTAGCCACCGCCTCGTTCAGGATGAGCCCCAGGGGCACCGCGGTCTCCGCGGGAAGCCGCAGGCCGTCGGGGCGGAGGTTCGCCTCGATCCGGGGCCCGATCCCCGCCTCGGCGTCGTAGACCGCCAGGATGTCCTGGAGGTACTCGACCGGGTCGAGCACCGGGGGACCGTCCTCCCCGAACATTCGGTCGTGGGCCCGGGCTATGGCGAAGACCCGGGCCAGGAGCCTGTCCGAGGCCTCCCGGAACTCCGGGGCTTCGGACCGGTTCCTCTGCAGCTGGATCAGACTCTTGATAACGTTGAGGTTGTTCTTGACCCGGTGGTTCAATTCCAGGAGGAGCACCTGCTTGTCCTCCAGGGCCCTCCGCAGGGATTCCTCCGTCCGGATCCTGCGGGCGATCTCGGACTGGAGCTGGCGGAAGTACTCGGCCAGGTAGCCCGAGGCGCCCCCCACCAGGAGGCCGGAGAGCTCCGCGATGGGCTTGCTGGCGGGGGAGAACTCGGGCCGGCCCAGCAGGTTGAAGAGCAGGAGGTTGGCCGGGAGGCCCAGGGCCCCCGCGACCAGGCCCCCGGCCAGTCCGTAGCCCAGGGCGGCCGCCAGGACCGGCAGGAGGACGAAGTAGTTGCTGGAGATCTCGAGGCTTCGGCCGAAGCCCAGGACGATGAAGACGTAGACCGCCGCCGCGCCCGCCAGGGACAGCAAGGGGCGGTCCACGAAGAGGGTCTTGTGGATCGCCAGGATGGGCCCCGCCTGGACGATGCGGGGATGTCCCTCCCGGAGGCGGGGATTCACAGCCGCACGATGCGGGAACGGGTCAGGGCTTCCGCGCCGCCGGGGAGGACCAGGAAGTCGTTCTCCAGGCGCACCCCTCCCGCCTCCGGATCGTAGAGTCCGGGCTCCAGGGTGACGATGTGGCCGGGGGCCAGGACCCAGGGGTTGTCGTCCCGGTTCCGCATGGCCGGGGCCTCGTGGGCCTCCAGGCCGATCCCGTGTCCCAGGGCGTGGGGCATCTTGAAGCCCCCCGCGGCGAAGATCTCGTCCACCCGGCGGGCCACCTCGAGGGTGGGGACCCCGGGGCGCAGCATCCCCGCGGCTTCCTTGTAGGCTTCCACCACCAGGGCGATCATCCGCTCCTGCAGGGCCGAGGGTCGTCCGCTGACGAAGGTCAGGGTGACGTCCGTGGTGTAGCCCTCCAGGCAGACCCCGAAGTCCAGGATGGAAAGCCCGGCGGTCCCGAAGGCCCCGGAAGTGTAGGTCGGGAAGGCGTGGATCCCGAAGGACCGGGCCGGTCCCGCGGCCAGGGTCTCGAAGCCCATGCCCTCGCAGCCCCGGGCCCGGCTCTCGCGCTCCAGGAAGAGGGCCGCGTCGGACTCCGTGGAGATCGTCCCCTTCCGGACCCCGGCCTCCAGGGCCTCGACGAGCTCGTCCGTGACGGCCGAGGCGCGGCGGTACACGGCGATCTCGGACTCGTCCTTCACCGCCCGGAGTCCCCGGGCGAACTCGTCCGCCCCGTCCTCCCGGCAGAGGAAGTCAAAGTCGGCCCCCTCCTCGGCGTAGCGGATGTACTCCGGATAGGCCAGGGTGGAGGGGAGCTCCACCTGGGACCCGGGCCGGATCCCTTCCCGGGCCAGGACGCCCAGGACGGCCCGGACGGGCTTCCGCTCGAAGTCCCCGTAGGCCAGGATCTCGTCGACCCGGGACAGCTTCCGCGCCATGTTCACGTCCCAGGAGACCAGGACCCCCCGGCCCGCGGCGGTGACCAGGAGCAGGGAGTCCCCGGGCTGCCCGGAGAGGTAGCGCACCGTGGGGTCCCTCCGGCCCTCCCGGTCCTCGAAGACCGCGGCGGCTATGCCCCGCTCCTTGAGCCATTCGGCTATCCGCCCGCGGCGGGCGGCGAAGGTCTTCGCGTCGTCGTTCATGGTAGCTCCTTCAGGGCGTCCTGGGCCGCCCGGATCAGGGAATTGGACCACGTGTCGTTCAGGGAGACCGCCGTGAGGGCCGGCCGGACCAGGCGGTTCCGGGTGGCCCCGGCGTACTGGATGGCCGCCGCGGCGATGCGGTTGCGGACCTCGTCGGCGATCCCCGCCCGCTGCTGGGCGTCCAGGTCCAGGAGGATCTCCGCCAGGGCCCGGGCGGAGGGGTCGGAGGCGTCGGTGCCCAGGGCCTGGAGGGCCAGGAGGCGCTCGTCCGTCTCCCCCAGCCGGAAGGCTTCCCGGATCCAGTCCGTCGAGGCTCCTCCCCGGGCCTTCAGGGCCACCAGGGAGCGCAGGCCCCGGACCCGGAGGTCCCGGAGCTTGGTACCCTCCGCCCGGTCCCGGGCCTTGATCTCGATCCCCCTCTGCAGGGCCAGGCGGGCTATCTCGATCTTCCTCTCCTCCGGAGCCTTGGATGCCGCGTGGAGGTCGAAGGCCCTGAGCTTGCGGTCCAGGGATTCCTCGAGGATGAGCCTGCGCACCGGCTCCGTGGGGTCTTCCGCCAGGAGGGGCAGGCTGCGCAGGGCCTGGTCCCGGACGCGCCGGGTGTACCAGCCCTCGGAGGCGAAGAAGACCGGGGCGAATCCGACGGGGTCCCGGAGCTTCTCCAAAGCCAGGATGGCTCCGAAGGCCGTCTTCTCCCCCGCCTCCCGGTCCTGGACGGGCTCGAAGTTGAGGTTCCGCAGGACCAGGGCGATCCGCTCGGCGTACTCCAGGGCCCGCATGTTCCCCAGGGCCATCAGGGCCTCCGCCCGCACCAGGGGATCCTCGCTCTGGTTGAAGGCGTCCCAGGCCAGGGGGGCGGCCTCGACGTACCGGGCCGTGCCGAGGGCCCCGACGGTGGTCCGCACCAGGTTGTTCCAGACCTGCCGGTCCTGGGAACCCTTGGCCACCTCGGGCCCGGACCTGAGCAGGTCCCCCAGGATGTATTCCAGGACGGACGCGGTCCCGGGATCGTCCCGGGAGACGACCGCCAGGGCGGCGGCTTCCTTCTGCCGGAGGGTCTCGGCCTGCTGGTAGATGCGCCGGTAGATGAAGGTCATCTCGTCCGCGGCCGAGGCCAGGGCCGTCAGGCAGGCCAGGGCCAGGACGGCCAGGATCTTGGGGCTTCGCTTCATTCCCATCCTCCGGATCATTCGTAGTAGACGACGGTCCGCTCCTCGGAGCGGAACCCGTACTCGTAGACGCGGACGTCCCGTATCCGGCCGGATCCGTCGTACACCGTGGATTTTGCGGGGGCGCCCCCGGGGCCGGCCTCGTGGACCGTACGGCGCTCCACCCGGCCGTCCCCGCGCTCCAGCCGTTCCTCGGTCAGGGCGCCGCCCGCATAGGCGAAGCGCTCCCGCTGGGCCACGGCCCCCGAGGGGTCGAAGCCGACCCGGACGACGAGCCTGCCCTCGGGGTCGTATTCGTGTTCCACCCGGCCCGCGGGGCGTTCCGCGGAATCCTTCAGGATCACGACGGCCAGGCGGCCCGCGGTGTAGGAGTATTCGGAAATCGCCAGGAGGGCGCCGGCTCCGTCGTACACCCGGCGGCTCGTGCGGAGCCCGGCCGGATCGTATTCGTATCGGACCTGGGACTGGGGAGTCCCCCGGGGATCGGAGACCGTCTCCTGGAGAACCCGACCCGCGGCGTCGACCTTGAAGTCCGTACGCGTCCTGAGTTTTCCTTCAAAGTCGTAGACGGAGATCGAGGCCGGAGCGGTCCCCGTGTACTCGTACACGATCCGCTCCGTGGGTTCCGTACGGGAGGGTTCCTGGACCCGTTTCTCCAGGAGGAATTTCAGGGTGGTGTCGTACGTGTAGGTTGCCGTCCGGTCCAAAACCCCGTCGGCGAAGTAGGAGCTCTCCTTGAGCAGGACGGGTACCCGGACAGTCTCCACCCGTTCCTTGCGCCGGGGCTCCGGGGCTTTCTCCGGGGGGGCGCTGACGCAACCGGCCAGGGCGATCGAGACGGCGATCGCGGCGGTGATCGCAACGGCGTACGCAACGGCGTTCGCCGGGACGAGGTATTTCTTCATGGGAACGGCCTCCTGCGGGGGATTATCCCGGACCCGCGTTCGGGGACGTCGGGTTTTTGCGGGAATCGGCCGACTACGGCGTTGAAAGCGTTATATACTATAACGGACCGAGGTTTCCAGCGGTACGCCCGGTCCAGCTTGCGCAGCGGAGGACGCCATGAAGGTCCTGCGGAAATGTTCCATCCTCGCCCTCGCCGGGGCTGTCCTGTTCCTTTCCGGATGCGGCGCCCGCCCCGGCCCCTCGTCCTCCCCGGTTCCCGAGGCCGCCCGGGGCGCCCAGGCCCCCGAAACGCCACCCTCCCCCGGCCCCTCCGGGGCCGCGGCCGGGACCGGGTCGGCCGAGGCCGGGCAGTCCTCCGGAACCCCCGGCTCGCCGGCTACCGCGCCCGGGGCCGCCGCCCCGGGCGCCGCCGCCCCGGCCGTCCCCGGACAGACTTCCCCGGGCGCCCCCGCCCCGGAAACCGCCCGGAAGGCCCCCCGCAGGATCGGGGAACTCGTATACGCCGAGGGGACGGTCACCCTGCACCGGGGCGGCTCCGCTCCCCGCCCCGCCGACATCGGCCAGGTGGTGGAGAACTTCGACGTCCTCCAGACGGGCCCGAAGAGCCGGGCCACCCTGGAACTCGACCCCGGCAGCCCCGGAGGCGCGGAGATCCGCCTGGCGGAGAACACGGCCTTCTACTACGAGACCGCCCTCTCGGACGACGAGGCCCGCAGGACGGTGCTCCAGCTCCTGGCGGGCTCGGTGGCCGTGAAGGTGGAGAAGCTCGCGGACGGCCAATTCAAGGTCGGCACGGACAGCGCCGTCCTCGGGGTCCGGGGAACCACCTTCATCGTCAACACCATCCCCGACGGGGCCCTGCTGGTGACCTGCGCGGAAGGCCGCGTCGAGGTGACCGGAGGTTCGGGGGAGCGGGGCTACGCCCAGCCCGGCCGGATCGTCTCCCAGAAGGCCGGGGAATCCATCCGGGAGGACCTGGTGGCCCTGGAAACCCTGGCGGACTTCCGCGTGGCCTGGGTGGATGACGGCCAGAAATCCCTGGAAGCCCGGGCCCCCCGGGTCATAGCCGGCTTGGCCGGCCGCTACACGGAAGCCCTGCCCGCCTTCGAGGCCGCCTATGCCAAGCTGAAGGCCCAGGGGTCCGTCTTGGATGCCTGGGCGGTGGCCCGGGAGGCCGGAGGCGAACCCAAGTTCACGGACTGGATACCCGAGAAGAAGGCTGTGGCTCCCGTCCTCTTCGACTGCCTTGCGGCCTTGTTCAAGCTGGAGCGGCCCCTCTTCCGCCTGCAGGAGCTCTCCGCCCTGCACGACCGGGGCGTCGGGGCCGGGACCCTGCCCGACGGCCGGACCACGGCCGCCTTTTTCGGGGCCTACCGGGCGGAAGCCCCGGGGGTGGCCGACAAGCTGGCCTACGTGCGCCGGTCCCTGCTCCTGTTCAAGTGGGCATCCGCCGGCTCGCCCCTGGGACAGTTCTTCGGCTCCAAGGCGGAGGCCCTGGGGAGCGGGGGCCTGTTCCTGGAGGATTAGGCTTGACGAACTACGGGCCGTGGCCGGCCCGTAGTTCGTCAAGGCAACGAAGCCCGAAGGGCTTCGTCTATTTTCCCGGGCCATGGGCGGCCCGTAGTTCGTCACGGCAACGAAGCCCGAAGGGCTTCGTCTATTTTCCCGGACCGGAGCACGGCACCCGGCCGGACCGGGCGAGCCCCGGACGGCTTGATTTCGGGCGCCCGATGGAGAGAATTGTCGCATGAAGGATGCAGAATCCCGGGACCGGGAATCCCTCCTCCAGGCTATATTCGAGTCCACGCCGGACATCATCACCGTGTCCACCCTGGAGGACGGGACCTTTCTCGAGGTCAACCCGGCTTTCGTCCAGCTGACCGGGTACACCCGGGAGGAAGTACTGGGAAAGTCCAGCCTCTCCCTGGGGATCTGGGCGGATCCCGGGGAACGAGAGCGGTTCGCAGGACGCCTGGGTCGCGGTGAACCCGTTCGGGGCTTCGAGGCCCGGCTCCGTTCCAAGTCGGGGGAGGAGCGGAGGTACCAGCTTTCCGCCTCCCCTCTGGTGGCCGGCGGCAGACCTGCCCTGGTGATGATCTGCCGGGACATCACGGCCGCGGCGGAAGCCGCCGCCGTGGAGCGCAAGAGCGCCTTCCTGCTGGAACGGGCCGAGGAGATGGCCAAGATCGGGAGCTGGGAGTTCGACTACGCGACCAAGGTCGTGACGGGCTCCGAGGGCGCGGCGAGGATTTACGGCGTCCCCCGGGAGAACCTGACCGTCGGGGACATCGAAACGATACCCCTCCCCGATTATCGTCCACTCCTGAACAAGGCCCGGGACGACCACATCCTCCGAGGCCTTCCCTACGACGTGGAATTCAAGATTTGCAGGCGGAGCGACGGCCGGATCCTGGACCTCCGGTCCCGGGCCCTTTGGGACGGGGCGAAGAAGCGGCTCTTCGGGATCATCCGGGACGTCACGGACGAAAAGCGGGCGGAGGAGGGGCTCCGGAAGGCCATCGCGGAACGGGACCTCCTCATCCAGGAGCTGTTCCACAGGATCAACAACACCCTCCAGGTGGTGCTGTCCCTGCTCATGCTCGAGGCGGAACGGGACGAGGATCGACGGGTCGACGACCTGGTCTCCCGGATGCGCAGACGGGTGGCCGCCATCGCCTCCGTGCACCGAAGCCTCTACACAGCGCGGGACGTCTCCCGCATCTCCCTGCTGGATTTCCTCTCCCGGTTCCTGGAGACTTCCTCCCGGATTCCGGGCGGGCCGGCGGCGGAACTCTTCCTGGACGCGGACGGCGTCGATTTGAACATCGAGGCCGCGGTCCCCTGCGGGATCCTCCTGGCGGAGCTTGTGGACAACGCGATGGTCCACGGCAGGGTTCCGGGCAGGCCGGGACGGGTCTCGGTGACGGCCCGGCGCCTCGGGGACGGGCGGGTCGAGCTCCGGGTGGCGGACGACGGACCGGGTCTCGAGGTGGACCTCCGGGACATCCCGCGGCCCTGGCTGGGACTCCGGCTCGTGAAGATGCTGGCGGAGGGTCAGCTGGGCGGGACCCTCCAGATCCGGAACTCCCCGGGCCTGGAGTGCGTCGTCGTATTCGACGACGACCGCCTGGGCGGTTCGGCCTGAGGGGGTCCGTCCGCCTTGCCTGTCCTCGCTCCTTCGGGCTATGATCCCTCGCCATGGAACACAAGCGCATCCTCACGGGCGACCGCCCCACCGGTAAACTCCATCTCGGACACTACGTCGGCTCCCTGGCCAACCGGGTCCGGCTCCAGGACGAGTACGACTGCTTCTTCATCATCGCGGACCTCCACACCCTGACCACCAAGCCCGAGAAGGAAAACATCGAGGGCCTGGCGGACAACGTCCGCTCCGCGGTCCTGGACTACCTGGCCTGCGGCATCGACCCGGCCCGGAGCGTAATCTACCTCCAATCCGCGGTGCCCGAGGTGGTGGAACTGTCCCTCTTCTTCCAGAACCTGGTCACCGTGCCACGTTTGTCCCGGATCCCCAGCCTCAAGGAAATGGCCCGGGGTGCCGGCCTGGACGAAATGCCCTTCGGCCTTTTAGGTTACCCGGTCCTCCAGGCCGCGGACATCCTCCTGCCCCGGGCGCACCTGGTGCCGGTGGGCAAGGACAACGTGGCCCACGTGGAGCTGACCCGGGAGATCGCCCGGCGCTTCAACAACCTCTACGGCGAGGTCTTCCCGGTGCCCGACGTCATGGAGGGGGAGTTCGGCTCCCTGGTCGGACTGGACGGGAACGCGAAGATGTCCAAGAGCCTCAACAACGCCATCTTCCTGTCCGACGACGAGAAGACCGTGCACAAGCGCGTCATGTCCATGTACACGGACCCCAAGCGGGTCAGCGCGGACGTCCCGGGAACGGTGGAGGGCAACCCGGTCTTCCAGTACCACGACGCCTTCAATCCCGACAAGGCCGAGGTCGAGGACCTCAAGGCCCGGTACCGGGCCGGCAAGGTCGGGGACGTGGAGGTGAAGGAGAAGCTGGCCAAGGCCCTGAACGCCTTCCTGGACCCCCTGCGGGAGCGCCGCGCGAAGTACGAAGCCCAGTCGGGCCTGGCGGACGAGGTCGTGTTCGACGGCACTCTCCGAATGCGGGAGGAGGCCCGGGCCACCCTTACGGCGGCCAAGAAGGCCATGGGGCTCTCGGCGGTGTGGAACCGGATCTCCCGCAAGGCGGAGGACGTGAAGAAAAAGCGGGGATGAAGAAGTACCTGGTCCTGGCGGGGAACATCGGCGCGGGGAAGTCCACCCTGGTCGGCCTTCTGGCCAAGCGCCTGGGGTTCATGCCCTACTACGAGCCCGTGGCGGAGAATCCCTACCTCACGGATTTCTACGCGGACATGGGCCGCTGGGCCCTCCAGAGCCAGCTCTTCTTCCTGACCCATCGGGTCAAGACCCACCGCGCCCTCATGGACGATCCCTGCTCGGTGGTCCAGGACCGCTCCCTCTACGAGGACGCCGAGGTCTTCGCCCGCAACCTGCGCGAGCAGGGGGCCCTGAGCGGGCGGGACTGGTCCACGTACCGGGAGCTCTACACCACCGTGGCCGACCTCCTCCCGCCGCCGGACCTGGTCATTTACCTCCGGGCCTCCGTCCCGACCCTCAAGAAGCGGATCGCCAAGCGGGGCCGGGACTTCGAGGCGTCGATACCCGACGAATACCTTGCGGGCCTGAACAGGCTCTACGAGGAGTGGATCGGGGGCTTCGACCGGGCTCCTGTCCTGGTGGTGCCCGGGGACCGCCTGGACTTCGTGGAGGAGTCCGCGGACTTCCGGGCCATCGCCTCCACCATCGCCGAGCGCCTCCGGGACAAGCAGGGCGCGCTCTTTCCGTACGGTATGTAACGTAGGTCCGGCTGCGCCGGACCTACGGCAGCGAAGCCCTGCCGGGCTTCGCCGAATTCCTGGAGACCGGCTCGATGGAAGCCGGTTGACCTGTGGGCAATTCGCCGAAGCTTGCTTCGGCGCCGCCAAGCCGGCATCGCCGGCTTGGCGCGCACTCCGTGGTTGATTCCGGGAAAATGTCCTTCTAGAACGCGAAGCCCATCCCGAAGCCCCCCGCGTAGTACCAGCTTTTGAAG
>ENA-UOWG01000423-UOWG01000423.1-activated-sludge-metagenome-genome-assembly--contig:-NODE-423-length-56740-cov-12.527900_pt1 | contig 56740 bp, 41 predicted proteins | sample MGYA00238147_ERZ761563 | MGnify/ENA primary metagenome ERZ761563 (study PRJEB28884, sample SAMN05720216) | anaerobic digester metagenome | isolation source: active sludge of municipal...
CACGCGGCTTGTTGATCTCCTTCATGATCCCATCCGCCTCTTGCCCCGCTCACTTTGCGAGCACATCCTCCGGACAGCCCGGGACCGCCGGGCTTCCGGCCGACAGAAACCAGCCTGCCACGCCACTCGAGCGGACGATCCTGCCGAAAATGACGACATGCTCAGCCTCGCATCCGATCCGGGGCTGTCAAGGGAGAACCCAACCTGATATCGAATGATATCCAGTGGTAAGGCCGTGGGGTTAAACATGGATGATCGACTCGGCCGGGATCCGGCGGTAATCCTCGAAATCAAAGCCGTCCCGGACCCAGTAGGCCGCCGGCCGGCCCCGGTTGTCCACCTCGACCCCATCAACCAGCAGCCGGCCTTCCTGGTCCCATTGGCGCGGCGGCGTTCCCACCCGGTGCGATTCGATGAGCTGGATCCGAGGGAGGCTCGATCCCTTGGTCTTGAGAATGAAAACTTCCCCGTCCACAAACCAGGTCCGGGCGATCAGGGACTGGATGCTGCTCAAGGGCTGCAGGCTGGTCAGGTCCGGGAACTGGCACCACTCCGACCACCACTCCATTGCCCGCAGGTTCCATTCCTCGTCCGTGCTGGCCGGGGTCAACTGCAGACCGTTGGACCCAACCGTGAACTGCTCGAACCGGTCGCAAAACGCGTTCATCAGAGCGCTGTTCCGCTCGAAATAGCGGGATTTGCGGACCAGCTCGGATCGGGTGGCCCCGTCGGCGTCAAACCGCGCGTCCTGCAGAAAGGCGGGGATGTAGCTGCGCCGGCCGCCGCCGGGCTGGGCGCCCTCGTAGCGGGCCTGGAGCCTCCGGCGGAAGGTCCGGATCGCGGCGGCCGTTGCCTTGGCAAGACGCGTTAGCATCGGAGCAGGGTGTGGTCGGACCCGACGGACTTGACGGGGCGAAGCTCCGCCATCATGGCGGCGTAGATCTCCGCGTCGGTTGGGGATTCGCCGAGGTCGGCCTTGACGCGGTCGTGGAGGTCGATCAGCTCGCGCCAGAGCTCGAGCATCTCCAGCGGCGTGGGACCGGCGCTTCCCGGCTCGGCAAACACAACCTGCCGGCCGTTGCCGGAGGTCGATTGGATGGTGTCGAGGGTGGCGGCCAGGGCGGTTTCCTGGGCGCGCAGCCAGGCTCGAAGGGCGGTAGGCGGCTCCGTCGCCTGGGCTGCCTCCCAGGCGGCCTCAAGCCGAGATCGTTTCAGCCACGCGCTTGCCACGCCCTACCGATACGGGAGGACCCGCGGGAAGCGTTAGCCCAAGTTGGTCCGAGTTGGGACAGTTAGGACAAGTTCGGACCATTGCTGGGAAAGGCAGCGGCAATCGGGGTTTGATCTGAGGGGGTGAAGCGACCGCAGGCCGAGAAACGGATTAGCCTGCAAACATGCGAGGGCTACCGCAAATAGGGCTTGCTTGCAGGCTTAGTTCTTGCCTAGCATAACACTAGTGAGCCCGCTAGAATCTTGCCAGAAATCACCATGAAATCCACGCTAGCAATAGCCGTTCTCCTCGCTTTGGGGCTAAGCCGATCAGTTCACGCAATTGAAGATTTCCAACTTCAGGTGCAAGGCACCAATGTCGTCTTGTCCTGGCCGAGCACCGAATCGGAAACCTTCATTGTCCGTTATCGTGCTCGCCTCGATGCAGTCCATCCCTGGACAATCCTCACCAACGACTTACCAGCCGCTCAGGGGACCAATCGCACGGCCCTTACGCATTTCGGCGTGGTCGAGTTCCCCAGCGGTGGCGGAGGAGGGGGTGGGGGCGGTAATCCTCCACCGCTCGAAGGAGCCTTGGATGACAGCGATGGCATTGGCGCAACCAACAACGAAATGACAAGCTGGCCGCCGTTGCCGCCCATGCCTTGGGATCCACGTTTCGTCTGGGATTCAAGTGCCGGAATCGATGCGGCGCTGACTGAAGGCGGGGGCGAGGAAGTGCCGTTGGGATCCACTGGCTTCTACCAAGTGGTGCGTGTCGGGATTTATTTGTCTGCCATTTACGAAGGCACTGTCCTGACCGACGAAATTCCGCTTTTGATCGAGCTAGGGAATCCTTATGCTGAGGCAGTGCTGGCCGAGGTGTTTTTGACGGAAGACGGTAGTGATGAGAACCTTCCAGGATCGAAGTTTCCACCGCTCCCTGTAGAACCAGGCGCGACGGTGACCGGTTCATGGGATACAACTCGTGTGCCCAATGGCGACTACGTGCTTCAAGTGGGTGCTCGGCTCGACAACGACGTGGTCTATCTTGGGCAGGCGGTGACAGTGACGGTGTCGAACGTTGTTTTCTACCCAGATCCGTGGGAAGTCGGCGGCGAGGCAATCTACGTGGGCGCCCAGACGATCTACACGAGTGGCTCGTGGGCATTGGACGTTTACGATGATCAAGCCGCCCATGTCGGCCATTTAGAGGGCGATATCGCCTCCGATGGGTTCTGCAATTATTCGGGCATCCCCGGCCCGGGATTCAGCTTGGACAACACCGACGGCGCTGGCAACCAGAACCCAAGCAAGTTTTATACGCTGGCCATGACCGTGCAGTCCGCCGGAGGAGGTGCTCCTTCAACCAGCACGCGGAAGGTTTTCATCGAGCCGCCGTGGTTTATCTGCACAAGGTCGGTGGTTTGTTACAAGCAGCCCTTCCAATCCTGGCAACCCGGTTGGGACGACGTGCTCCTTTTGATGCAGGCCATCTGGAGCGTTGAAGAGCCATTTCATCAGAATCTGCTCGGCACTTTCCTCTGGCCATTTCAGATTCAAACGCCGGCTAATTGGAGCACGGTCACGAACCAGATGGCGCGGGTGGATGCCCGCGATTTCTTCTATTTCGGCCATGGCAGCGGGAGCACGATGGGTGACGCTGTGGCCCGACTGACCCTTGGGCAAGTGCAAACCCTGCTGGGCAACAATTTTAACAATCCGCTGACGGCCACGAACATGCATCCCTATCGCTTTGTCTTTATCGATGGGTGCAACACGGCCGACGGAGACTGGCCTCAGGCGTTCGGTATCCCGAAGAAGACCGGAATGGTTGCGACTGATTTCGGTGGAAAGCGCGGGATCCGTCCGCGGGCCTTCATGGGGTGGAACCGGAAGAAAGTGTTCACCGCAGTCCTGGGTGGCAGTCAACTGCATCCGCCTCACCAAACGTACATCATCACCTTCTGGGACAAGTGGGCCGAGCAAGATCAGAACGGAAGGCCCGTGAGGGACATAACCCAAGCGAAAGACGCCGCTGCGAATGCTGCCCCCAACGCCGCGCTAGGAATGGTCATTTATGGAGCTAAAGATTTGGTCATTACCAACTGAGTATGAATAGAACCATCAGCGTCGCGATGTGCTGGGCGCTTCTTGTTTCCGTGCTGTCGGTTCACGCCCAGGATGCGGCTGGCCCTCGCCTCCTCGCACCCACGAATAACATTGCCGCGGCTCGGTCCAAGTATCCACTTAGTGACCTTGGCCGGATCGCTACAAACACACCCGCGTTCGAGGAATGGGGCGTCACGTTAATGCTGACGAAAGCTAACGAGGTCCGGGTGAAATGGGCACTTGATATCGAGAAGCCCCTCACCGTCAATGACGTGCTATTTCAACTTAAGGCGACCGTCCACGGGCTCGCAGGCGGAATCGGGACGAGAGATGAGCGGTTCTCTTGGCGGTTCAGTCGTAACACCTTGGAGCATTTCTATGACAGCAAGTACCGGCCTCGCTCGTTCCGACACAAAGACGAAAAATCGGCGCGTCTAGCTAAAATCTCAAGCAAGGTCTCTGCGTCCGACGCGGAAGCGATCGCGCGCGATGCCCTGCATCGACTCGGACTTGACGAGCGGCAGCTTCGTTTAAGTGAGCCTCCTTCGGTGAATCAGTACACGTTTGAAGAGAACGATGGAATCGTCTATCCCCTGCCCACATTCAATATCGCTTGGAGGCTCGAAGGGTATCCTGAACCTGAGGGAGATGAGGCAGAGTTTCAGCCAGTGGTCTTCCGCATTTCTGGCATCACAAAGGGAGTGGTCGAGTATTTCAACGTTTGTCCCTACACCCCGACTGCGCCGTTGCCGGCGAACTATTTTGAGATGCTTGGCTTGCCGGACAACTACCTGGAAACACTTCCTGAAACAACGCGCCTCCGATTGGGACTGGCGCCCAAGCCTGAATCGGGAGTGCCGCAGGGAAAACCCGACTGACTGCTATGAAGGCCCTTGTCGGGCAACGGTCGATGAGGCTGAGCGTCGCAAGGAGCGACCTTGCACCAAAACCCGATTAGCGTGCCATGGAATGGTCCAACCGGGTCGCCGGGAGGATTGACCTCCCGGCCCCCACATCACCTAGTCAAGGGTATGATTGACGGATTTTGGCGTTGAGATGAGCACACCGCTTTGTGGAAGTGCTCGGCGAGCTGGCGGACGCAGGCGAGGTAGGACTTCTGGGTGCGAAGCAGCAGGGGGAGCAAGCGCAGGTCGTCGGTGAAGCGGATTAGACTGGCGTGAGCGGTCGAGTTTTTTTATGCATACGAACGGTAGTTGATGTTTTGGTTTGGCGCCCGGTTTGTCAGGTGGCGGCCGGGCGTCAGAACCATGCCGCGGGAAGGGTGGCGGACACAATGCCGAACAATCATCAGAAGGCCGCGGGCCAGATGAAAATGCCGCTCCGGGGCGGCGTTCCTCGCCGCCCCGGAGCGGCTTCGTTCAACAAGGCGCTGCAGCGAACGGCTCGGTCGCGCTACTGTTCCAATGCGAACGCGCTTGCCTCGCCGTCGCTGAGCTTGGGTCGTTCACACATCGAATCCCTTTGCCCTCAAGATTCCCAGGGCTTGCTTGGTGCGATAAAGAACAACGCGTCGATTCAACCGGATCCGGGCCTGGTCGAGACCGAGGCGGCGTTCATTACGACTGATTTGCTTTGGCGTCATTCGTGGATCGATCAGGGCGGCAATGTCTTTCCGGCTCAGATGACGGGTCATGCGGTTTCCTCCTCCTTCTCCGGCTGCGCAATCGTTGCCCAGGGCAATCGGCGGTGGATCATCGCCATCGCCAACTGCTCCAGTTCGCAGTCCAGCAGATGATCGGGCCAGCGGCCGCTGCGCAGCCGCCAGATGACCTGGACCTTCCCGGAACGCCCGATGACTTCGGGTTTCTTGACCTTGGCGTCCAGGTGCCGGAAATATTCCTCATCGGCCTGGCCGGTCAGCTCCCACCGAAATCCACCGGCGCCCTCCGGCCCTTTTCGGAGCTTGGCCAGGATGTCCAAGAGGAAATCCCCGTTGAACTCGAGCAGGGGGAGCCGGAACTTCCGATGCGGAAGGGCCGCGCTGCCCAGGCAATAAGGCCGCGGCTGCTTGGTCTTGGGATCCTTCCAGGAAGCGTCCCGCTCCCGGCCTTTCATGGGGGTCCAGCCGACGTGGATCGGCAGCAGACCGGGCTGGCGGGAAGAAACGATCCTGCCCCACCGCAGGCAGTGGGCATAAACGTCTGCCGCCGCGTGTCCGGAATCGATTCCGACGTGGTTGTCGGTCACCCCGTGGGCGATCTGGGCCTCGCGGATCTCTTCCCTGGAGAGGTGATAGCTGCGGACCCCGGGGATGGCGTTGGGATTCTCGGGACGCCAGAGCCCCTTGCGCACCGCGACCACCTTTTGGGCATCCGAGATATGGCCGGCGCATTCCTGGCACTGGTAATGGGCGCTGGCGCGCACGCGGCCCAGGTGCCAGGCGCCACTCTCGTCCTTGGCCTGGGGATCCCATTTGACCTGGGGCCAGAGCAGTTTGATCGGGTGCTCGCAGTGTGGACACGGAATGAAGAACCGGCGCTGCTGGCCTCCTTCCGGGTTTGCCAAACTGCACCCCGGCCCGTATCGTGATTCCAGCGGTATGAACGACCGAATAGTGATTGATCCGAAGGTGTGCCACGGCAAGCCCGTGGTGCGTGGTACGCGAATGCCTGTGTCCCTGATCGTCGGTAGCTTGGCCGGAGGCATGAGCTTCGAGGACGTTCAACGGGAATACGCGCTGACGTTGGAGGACATCCGTGCGGCGCTGAAGTTCGCCGGGGAGTTGGTCGAACAGGAGCAGTACCACCCATTGCCCGGCTGAGCCGCCCCAATGCGCTTCCTGCTGGACGCAAACATGCCCCGGTCGGCGGCGGGAGCCGTTCAGCGGCTTGGGCACGATGCTGTCGATGTCCGTGACGTTGGTCTGGGTGGAGCCGATGACGCGCAGATCGCGGCTTACGCCAAGGAGCACAAGTTCGCCCTCGTCACCCGCGATTTCGATTTCTCGTAAGCGCCATTCGGGTCAGTCCTCACAATCGATAATTCTTTCTCTTTGCGGTTAAGTGCGACACGTAACTGGCTTGAGCCGGCCGGCGATCTGCTTGATGTCAGGGTTGTTTCGCGACGCAGCCGCGCTGCCAGCGCCAATTTGAGAGGATCGATCTTGGCCTTGGTGGTCAAGTCTTCACGGGTCCAGTTGAGCCGCATCAGTTCCTGGGCAATCAGCCGCTCCGCTTTGGCCACCGCGGTTTCCAACCTTTCACGGCCCGGATGGTTGTCGATCAACTCGTCTTCCATTTTTTCCAGGCACTCCTTCCGGAACGCCTCGCTGCCAAGACACCAGCCGTTGCGAAAGCGTTCCAGCGCTTCCGGGTCCATTTCCGCCTTTCCATGTGGCGCTCCAACTCCTACCGCGACAGTGGTGTGTGTCCTGCCGGATGCCATGCTCCCCCAGAAGCCGATCGACCCGCAGCCACACGGAAAGGGCAATGGGGTCATTATGGAATTGACCCGAATGGCAGTTAGTTAAGCGCTAAGGTTTTCTTGGAGAGCTGTTTGCGTCGATTCATGCCGGGCAGGTTCTTCCACATCCAGGCGACGGTCTGCTGCTGCATTTTCGCCAGGACGTCCCAGACCCGGCGCTGATTGGCGATCGCCTCTTTGAGCCAGGCAAACTGCTCGGCACTCAGGGCCACCGTCACCGTTTTGCGACCCACCCGCCGCGACCACTGGTAACGCGGGCCGCCCTGGCATCCGACCTGGCCCCTATCATTTCAGCTGAGAACGAAAGGCCTTTCCCGACAAACCCGCCGGCGTATGATGTACTGCATGCATATACGAGCGACGGCTGGGGTAGCGGCTCTGCGCGGGCTGACGATGGTCGTTCTGTTCCTTGGCGGCCTGGGCCTGGATCGGGGAACCCCCGCCAGTGCGGCTCAAGAGCCAACCGAGCTTTGGACCAGCGAGCGGATTGACGCGGCCCTCCAGGCGCTGGACCGAATGAAAGCCGACGGCTTGATCACGGAATGCCAGCTCCAGCGCAAACGCACCATGCTCGACGAACGGCGTGCGGGCTGGTTCAAATCGACGGCGCTGTCCGAGACCGATCCCGCTGAGTTCAACTTTTTGCAGAACGCGGGCTTCGAGGAAGTGAACAAGAACAGCGCGCGGAACCGATCGCGCTGGCTGTGGTGGGGTGGCTGGAGTTGGGGCGGCGACTACGAGAACTTCTGGGAGACCCGCAAGGAATACGTCCATTCCGGCGGCTACAGCGCCGGCACCCGCTGCACCGGCAAGCCGGGCCGCATCGGCCTCAACACCCCCAAGCTGCCTCTCGTGCCGGGCGTGAAGGAATACGAATTCACGGTGTGGGCCAAGGGCGAGGGCGAGAACCAGCTGTTCTTGAACTTCGAGGCCGGCGCCATCGGCACGCTGCGGAAGAAGATCGGTCCGGAGTGGGAGCAGGTAAAGCTCAAGGGCGTAGCGGAGGCGGGCGCGAAGGAATTCAGCTTCTACATCTACATAACCGGCGAGGGGACCATCTGGCTTGACGACGCGCGACTGGTTCCCCTCGGCGAACTGAAGGACGAGTAGGAGGCCGACATGAATACTCGATGTCCGAAATCCAAAGCCTTCCTTCCGATGCGGCTCCTCGCAGCCATCGCGTTGGCCACGGCTCGACTGCACGGGGCGGTTGAAATCTGCGTCACCGATTATCTCGCCTCGCAGGACAAGTCCGTCAAACCGCTCGGCGGCATCCGAACGAACGTAGCCTGCCTCTTTGCGACGCCGGGCGAATACGAACCGGTGAGCTTCGCCGTCCGCCCGGACGAGCGCGTCGAGCAACTCTCGCTCGCGGCCTCGGATCTGTCCGGTCCCGGGGGCGTCATTCCGAGATCCCAAGTCCGCGTGCAATCCGTCGAGAGTTTTCACGGCGGAGACAAGGACATCCTCATGGACCTGGGGCAGGCGTGGGACATGCCGGCATTCCAACGCGAGTTGTTCTGGGCCACCGTCCACGTCCCCGCCGAGGCCAGACCGGGAGAGTACACCGGCGAAGTCACCGTCACCGGCGGCGGCAAACCGATCGCGCGGCTCATGCTCCAGCTTGAAGTCCTGCCCTTCCGGTTAGAGCAGCCGCCGTTTGCGCTCGGCTACAACTATTCCAGTCCCAAGGACCCGCGCGCGCTGGCCGCGCATCTGGAGGACATGCGGGCGCACGGTCTGACCACCGTGGCACCGCTCTACGATTTTCACCTGCCGGTGCACGATGAAGACACCACCGAATTCGGTGAGTTCCTTGAGGCGTTCCGCCGTGCGGGCTTCCGACAGCCCCTGTATTTCGGCGCCTCAATGAACCTCCTCATGAGCGAGCTGGCCGGGTACGGGCCGGTGGACAGCCGGCGTTTCCAGCGGAAGTTCGTCCAAGTGATGCGCCGCTTGCACGCGGAGGCGCAACGGCATGGCGTGCCGGTGGTGTTCAGCATCGCGGACGAGTTGACCAACCAGGCCCTCCCGGGCGTGCGCAAAGGCGAGCTCCTGGCGCGCCTGTGCTGGGAGGAACTCCCGGAAATGGCCGTGACGGCCGACATGAATGGCTGGCTCGAAGTGACGACGATGGCGCCGTTCCTGAATGCGGCGACGTTCAACAATGGCTGGGATGGCATCGACCATCACAACCAAGGCCGCCGCCTCATCAACCGCGATTTCATCCTTGAGCTGCAACAGAGGACCGACGCCATCCCCTGGTTCGTCAACGCCGGCAGCGACCGCTTCCCGTTCGGCTGCTTCTTCTGGAAAATGGCGCGATACGGCGTGCGCGGCAAAGTCGAGTGGTACTACAACCTCGGCCCGAACGAGCGCGGATCGATCGTGCGCACCGAAGGCGCACGCATCTGGCCAACGCTGGCCTACGAACGTTCCCGCGAGGGCATTGACGACTTGAAGTACCTGGTCACCTTGGAGCGGCGGATCGCCGCCGCGAAGTCAAGCGGACGCGAGGCGGCGGCCGTGTCGCGCGCTGAAGCGCTGCTCATGCAAATCGCCGACGGCATTGTGGACAACTGGACTGCCTACACCGACGGGGGGGAGACGTTCCCCGGAGACGGCTTCGAACTGATGTCGGCCGACAAGTCCGCTAGCCTGACGCACTACCAACGCGTCCGACGCGCCCTGGCCGACGCGATCATGGAACTGCCGCAGGGCGGCTCGAACGTTGGGTGGAGCCGATGAGCGCAGATCGCGGCTTACGCCAAGGAGCACAAGCTCGCCTCCGGTTTTTCAATGATAATTGGATTGGTCGTCTATTGACAAAAGTCCAGTCTCGCAACCATTTGGAGACAAGTCAGTTGGAAGTGCAGCGAGAAATATCGGAATGATAGTCCGGTATTTCAATGATAGACTCAATGTGTGATTGAGCGAAAGAAGTATCTCGAACTGCTGGCGACGCGGATCGAGCACTATCCGGTCGTGGCGTTGCTTGGGCCGCGCCAGATCGGCAAGACGACCCTGGCGCAGCAGTTCATGGCAGGCCGGGCAGCGAGGTATTTGGATCTGGAGAGCGCGGCAGCGCTGGACTTGATGCGGCAGCCGTCGTCTGCGCTCGAACCGCTGACGGGATTGGTGGTGATTGATGAAATCCAGCGGATGCCGGAGCTGTTTCCCCTGCTCCGGGTGCTGGCGGATCGGCGTCCGTTGCCGGCGCGGTTTCTCATCCTCGGAAGCGTGTCCCCATGGCTGATGAAGGGAGTGACGGAATCGCTGGCGGGCCGGGTGTCGTTCGTAGACGTGGCGGGATTGGGGCTGGGTGAAGTGGGCGCGGAGCAGCATCGGCGGCTGTGGTGGCGGGGCGGTTTCCCCGTGCCGTATCTGGCCGAGACGGATGAGCGGGCGCGACAGTGGCAGGAGGACATGGAACGTACGGTCATCGAACGGGACTTGGCGCAGTTCGGCGTGAGCGAATCGCCCGCGGTGATGCGCCGGTTCTGGGCGATGGTGGCACATTATCACGGGCAGACGTGGAACAGCTCGGAGATCGGGCGCTCGCTGGGATTTACGGAGAAAACGGCGCGGCGGTATCTGGACGCGCTGGCGGCGACGTTTATGGTGCGCCAGTTGCCCCCGTGGTTCGAGAATCTGGGGAAGCGCCAGGTAAAAGCGCCGAAGGTATACATCCGCGATTCAGGGATGCTGCACGGGCTGCTGCACCTGGCCAGCCCGCAGCGGCTCGAAGAACACCCCAAGCTGGGCGCGTCATGGGAGGGCTTCGCGCTCGAGCAGGCGCTGCAAATCACCGGCGACCGCGACGCCTATTTCTGGGCGACGCACGGCGGGGCGGAGCTGGATTTGATGGTGTTGTGGCAGGGCCGGCGGATCGGGTTTGAATTCAAGTTCGCCGACGCGCCGGGCGTCACCAAATCCATGCGCGTGGCGATGGCGGACTTGAAACTCGACCGGTTGCTGGTGGTCGTGCCGGGCAAGGAATCCTACAACCTTGGGCCGAAAGTGGAGATGGTTTCTATTCTTCATCTGGTGGATCGGCTGAGCCGGCTGGCACAAGCCGAGATCGGATGCGAGGCTGAGGACTAAAGAACGAAGGACGATTCGTGGATTTCGTGGATCGTTTGTAATATGACGACTGAAATCGCCATGCTGGCTATCGGCCTTGCTGCCGGCGGAGTTGGCGCCTGGCTCATCATCAAAGGGAGGACTCAGGCTGCGGTTGACAAGGCAAGAGCTGAAGCCGAGGTCGATCGTGCGGGATTGACAGCCACGCTGCAAGCCCGAGATGCGCAGGTTCAAGGCTTGAACACTTTGTTGGAGAAAGCCAATGCCGAAACCGCACGGCTCCAAGCCAACCTCACCTCAGAAGCGACCCGGCGCGCTGCCGCCGAGGAAAAGAACAGCCGCATCCCGGTTCTGGAAGCGGAGGTCAACACGAAGGAGGAAAAACTCGACGCGCTCGATGCGGAAATTGCCAAGCTCAGGGAATCCCAGGCTGAGCTCAACACCCTCCTCCAAAAGGAACGCCAGGCTGCCGATGAAAAGCTCATCCTGCTCAACGAGGCCCAGTTGAAACTCGGTGACGCTTTCAAAGCTCTTTCCTCGGATGCGCTCAAGAGCAACAACCAGACATTTCTGGATCTCGCCAAGACCGCGCTGGAAGCATTCCAACAGAACGCACGAACCGATCTGACAGCCCGACAGCAGGCGATTGACGATCTGGTCAAGCCGTTGAAGGAATCCCTCGACAAAGTGGATGGCAAAATCGCTGCCATCGAGAAGGAACGCACGTCCGCTTATTCCACGCTGACCGAACAGGTGAAGTCATTGGCCAAGACCCAAGTACAGCTCCAGACCGAAACGGCCAACCTTGTCAAAGCCCTCCGTGCGCCGCACGTGCGCGGCCGCTGGGGTGAAATCCAACTCAAGCGCGTCGTCGAGTTGGCTGGCATGGTGGACCATTGTGATTTCCTCCAGCAGGAATCCGTGACGACCGAGGAAGGCCGGCTGCGTCCCGATCTCGTGGTGCGACTTCCCGGAGACAAAAACGTGGTGGTGGATGCCAAATGCCCTTTGCAGGCCTACCTCGATGCTCTCTCGGCTGCCGACGAATCCTCCCGTCTGACGCACCTCAAGCAGCACGCCAAGCAGGTCTCAGATCACATCGCCAAGCTGGGAGAGAAACGCTATTGGGACCAATTCAAACCTGCGCCTGAATTCGTTGTGTTGTTTCTCCCGGGTGAAACGTTTTTCAGCGCCGCCCTGGAACAGAGCCCCGGCCTGATCGAGTCCGGGGTGGACAGGAAAGTCATTTTGGCCACCCCGACCACGTTGATTGCCCTGTTGCGGGCTGTCTCGTATGGCTGGCGGCAGGAGCGCATCGCCGAGAACGCTCAGACGATCAGCGACCTCGGCCGCGAGCTGTATGAACGGATGCGGGTGCTGGCCGAGCATTTCGCCACCGTCGGCAGCAGACTGGATGGCGCAGTGGAAGCCTACAACAAAGCCGCTGGCTCGTTGGAGAGCCGTGTGCTGGTCGCCGCCCGCAAGTTCAAAGAACTGGGCGCCGCTTCAGACAAGGAGATTGAGACCATCCAGGTCATCGAGAAAACCACTCGCGCTATTCAAGCCGCTGAATTGACGGCGTTGCCACCCCCAGCGGCCAGCGCGACGCAGGACGAGGGCTGCAAGCCCCTCAGGGTTTCGCAAAGCGCAGCCGGATGAACCGGACGTCGTAAGGCTTCAGATCGATATATTCGATGTCCTCCTCGATCGGATCGCCGATTGCGTTGACTTCGGCTGCGGCCTCGATATTGGCCCACGTCTTCACATTGGCCAGATCGAGCATGGTCCGCTCCCCTGCAACCTCGCGCACATGGAACAACACATCGCCGTCCGCGCCAGGCTGGGCGCCCACCGCCAGCACCCCCGGCACGTCGATGCTCACCAGCGAGAGCGCAGGCCGGTCCATCGATTTCTCCGCTTTCATCGGCGGCTGGACCCGCGCCGCGAGGGGAACCCGCGAGCCCCAACCGAACCGCGCAGCACCCGCATTCCCCCGGTCGCGGATCGAGGTCAGGTCGTAGCTCCAATGGAAGTCGCCCTCCTGAGCGGGCCTAAAATTGGTGAACCAATAGTTGTTCATGACCCAGGAGTAAACATGCGGCTGCTCGACGCGCGCCACAGGCTGCCACTTGCCCAAGTTGATCTCTCCCAATTGCACCAGAGGCGCCCCCGCGCTCCCCCACACGATCTGCCCCTCCGAATGCCGGACCGCCACATAGTTCTGGACGGTCTGCCAGTCCGATGACGAGCCGGGGATCTGATCCGCACCCGGCCGCAGGATCCCGCCTTGCGCCTCGTAAACGATCTGCCCGTCGCGCGGCGCAAAGGGAAAGGCCACATACACAGCCTCGGCTTGGGGCGCCGCCAGCTTTCGGATCGACCAGTGGAACTCGATCCGCTTCTCGGTCCGATACAGCCGGATCTCGAGCCGGGCGCCGTTCTTTTCGGCGCATCCCTCGAGGCTGCCGGCGAGCACCGCGCTGTCCCACACAGGCCCTTGAGCTCCTGGCTGCACGGTGATATTCGTCCATCCGGCGCGGCGAAACCGATCGCGGACAAACTCGCGCTGCTCGGTCAGCGTTTCCCGAAACAGCTGGCCAAAGCCCCAGGGCGCGGCCGCATCGACCAGGTCCAGTCCTGTCTCCTTGTCCACAAGCCGCGCGACGGCTCCCCTCCGGGCATCGAGCTCGATCTCGTAGAATGCGTTTTCGAGGCGGGTCGCCGCCGCAGCGGTCTCGGCGGGCCGGGGCTGGTCGGCCCTCTCGATCCGGAACAGACGGTAGCCGAGGGCGGGGACGTACGGCGCCCAGATCGCCCAATAGGCGCCTTCCGAACGGCGGTTCAGCGCTTGCGCGGGAACCGCAGCGCCCGTCTCGGCGTCGACGATCCTGAACTGGCGATCGGGCGGCAGGATCTCGTTGTCGATGAACACCGCAGCCACGCCGGATCGCGGCCAGTTCAGCGTGTTGACCACCGCAACCGTCGGGACCTCGGCGCGCGGCAGGAATTCCTGGAGCAGCCCGAAGGCGTCCTCGCGCAGCAGGTGGGCGCCTTTCACCGCGGCCCAGACATAGGCGGATTTCTCGCTCCACTGCACTTGGCTGTTCTCGGCCAGGGGATCGCTGATGCTTTCCGCGGCGCCGAACGTGTGCTCGTCAAAGAACATGAGGTTCTCCCGCACATCGGCCGCGCGGCGCAGAGCCGACTGCGGGATGCGGAGCCCGCTCATGGCGGACATGGCGAGCAAGGCGTCGGTCACCTGCATGGCGGCATGCGTCTCTCGCGAGGCGGCCGTCTCCCGGGCCGCCGATCCGAACCCGTCCGTCCACCAGTCCGGCCAGGCCTGGCGATGCACCGGCAGCTCCTTGCCGTGCGAGCGCTCGACATGCTCGAGAAACTCGCGCGCCAGCGAGATGCGCAGCCTGGGCCAGACATGTTGCTCGTTCCAGCGCAGGACCAGGTCGCTGGCGATCGTCGAGGGGGGCGAGTTGTCGGTGTGATACCCGGAAAACTGGACGCTGGCGCGGTCGTACGGATACTTCCGCCGCTCGAGCGACCGCAGGTATTTCGTCAGCTCGGCGCCGAACCGGGCCGCATCGCCCGTGTGGATCCCCCACATGTTGCCCAGGTGATAATGATCGGCCCGATACGCCAGCAGGCGCCTTCCGGAGGGCGCCTCCCACCAGAAGGCCGTCGGCTGATCGAAGGGCAGGATCGACCGGGTCTGGTTGATGCCCATCGTCAGGTATCGGATGCCGATCCCCGGCAGGTAATCCGCCAGGCACCACGCCGCGCCATTCACGTCGTTCTGCATCGCGGTAACCACCGACGCGCGGAGGTCGTCGTCGAGCGCCCGCAGGCTTTCCAGCGACGCGCGAATGGAGCCTTCGGTCGCGATCTCCGACAGGTTCAGCAGCAGCCCGGCGATCTCGATCCGGCCCTCCCGCACCCGGCGTTTAAGCCGCTCGATCTGAGCCGGCGGGCGCGACTCGAGATACTCGCGCACGGCCCAGAACGTCTCGCAGGTCCAGCGAAACCGGGCGTCGTCGGGGTAGCCATCGGTCAGGTCGCAGTAATCCAAAGCGTAATCGATGAACCGCAAGCTCTCGGGCAGGATCTCCGTCTGCGGCCGCGTGTAACCGATGTCCGTGTGCGTGTGCTGGGTGAGGTAGAAGGTCCAATGCTTCGGCGCCTCGAGCGCGTTCGCCTCGAACTCCTGCGCGCCGGCATCGGACCGGATCTGGATCCGGACTGGCTCGCCGGCCTGGAATGGCGGGATCTCGAACTCGAACTCGGCCTTGCCGGGGGCAAAGCTGCCCTTGGGCTGGGGCTTGGTCCGGCCCCAGGAGGCGGCGGAGGCGCTGACCGCCACATTGGTCAGCCCGGCGCTGTCCAACCGGGCGGCCACAATCCATCGTTGGCCATCCGCCGTCCGAAGCACCCGGGGAGCGCACTCGAACGCGGCGGATCGGATCGCCTCCCCCGCCCTGGCGGGAGCCGCATCCCACTCGAGCGCGGCGGCAGCCAGCCACAACATCCATGCACGCGAAATGAATCTCGCAACCACCGGCTTCAGCTTCATCACGGAGTTCATCGCCGGCGATTCTCAGCCCATTTCGTCGGGATGTCGATGCCTGAAGCAGCCGAGGTTCTTGGGGTGTCGCTACGCAGTGCGGAGCGCCTCTGGACGTTTGCCCGCGCCTGGCTGCGGCACGAGATCGGGAGCTGAACCAACGCCGGCGGCGTGATGGATTTTGGTTGATGGTGCGTCGGCGATCGCCGCTGGGGTAGTATTGGTGGGGAATCGCGTGAGGTTCGAGAAGCCCGGCTATGAACCCGTCGAAGCGGTGTGTGGTTTGGGCGGGGGTGAGCTATATGGCCAGTTGGGATAGCAAGACGCCGCTGCCCCTGATCTTGTTCCTCCACCCGCTGAGCGGAAACGCTGCTGGGATGCGCAGTTGGTTCCCCCTGGAGCCTCTGGCGGAGTCAAAAGGATTCCTCGTCAGTTACCCGAACGGGACCGTGGACGCCAATGGGTGGCGTTATTGGAACGGACCCGACTTCCTGAGTTTCTCCAATCCGGACATGGACGACTCGGGTTAGCTGCGCGGGGAGTGGCGGGAATCGACACTACCGTGATGCGCTATACCCATTGTCCGTCTGGCGGCGCGGTCGAACTCTGGACGGTCAATGGTGGTGGTCATGCTCCGACGGACTCGTCCGAATCCCGTCGCCGGCTGGTCGATTGGCTGCTGGCACATCCCAAACCATGACGAGAAGGGCAGGGAATTCATTCCGCTTGAATGCCGGGCCCTCGATCTTCTCCGGGCCGCAGGTGCTCCCACTCGAGCCCGTGCGGAGCAAACACCGCAAAGTCGTCATCTCGCGTGACCCACCGGCACCCGTGCTCGATGGCAAGGGCCGCATGCTGGGCGTCGGCGACCTGCTTCCCGGCGGCGCCCGTTTTCCGACACAGCATTGCGGTGATCTCCCAATGCCGTTCGCCCGGCAGCAGCCACCGACATCCGGGCGACTGACGCAAACAATCCACGGTCGCTAGCGCCACCGGCAAAGGCGTGGGATCGTTGTGAAAACTCGGGTGGGTGACGATCCGGACAAAGGCTACGCCGACCAGCGCCGACAAGCCGAATGGCACCTCCGTGTTCACCTGCCTTTCAAGCCAGTCCCGATAGAACTCATGGGCCGCTTCATCCTTGCGATGAGCGTAGACAAGGATGTTGACATCCAACATTTTCATCGCCCTTGGTCCCGGAAATTGGCGATCTCCCGGACGGGGGAATCCTGCTTGGGACCTGATCCAAAGGTCAGGAGAGAAAACCGGCCGGGATGCGGAGGCTGAACCCGCTTTCGCAATGCCTCGCGCAGGGCCAGTGTTGTCAGTTCGCTCACGGTGATACCCGCCTCGATGGCACGGCGCTTGGCCTCCATAAAAACATGATCATCAATAATCAATGTCGTCCGCATATGGATGACCATACAGGTGTCAGCTCTATTGTCAACTGGAGTGCAGTCGCGTGATGTCGCTGGCCGCCGCCAACCGGGAGGTCTCTGCGCTGCTCAAGAACGGCGAGAATGTCCTGCGTGCCCGGACGGCCAGCAGCAGCGAAAGCTGGAATGCGTGCTGGGCAAGCAGTACCATCTGATAAAGCGACCGTGATTCCGATGAAGCGCCGGACGTTCAAATCGCTCCGCTCGCCGCGGCAGCCGGAGCAGCACCACAGTGTCTACGTGGTGCTGCTCGATCCCGCCGCCGGCAGACTCAGGAATGTGCGCGCCCAGAACGCGGAGCGCGATCCCGATCAACCGTGCGTTTACGTTGGCATGACCGGCCTGACGCCGGAGGAGCGCTTCGAGAATCACAAGGCCGGGATCAAGGACGCGCCGCTGGTGAAGCGGTACGGCATCCGCCTCCTGCCCGAGCTGTACGCCCACTTGAACCCCATGCCGTTCGAGGCGGCGGCTCAAATGGAGAAGGACTTGGCGGAAGACCTGCGCCAGGCCGGGTACACGGTCGCTGGAGGACATTGACCGCCGACTTAGCCGATGGGCGGCCGATGGTGGAACCATTGGTGACAGGCAACGTTCGCCATTTCCCAAAGTCGGTTGCCGGCGGCACAGTTGTGCTGACACCTGCCCACTTCGTCTCCATGTGTCGCACTTGGCGCCCATAAGATTACGGCCGCTGGCCTCGGGCCGGACGCGATAGCGTCGCGCCCCTGCCTGTCCGCTTCCAAGGGACGCGGCGCCGACTCGCCCGTTTGTCCCCCTCGGGTCAGGGGCAATCCCCCTTACCCTTAATTCGGCGTCTGAACAAACACGCGGTAAAAGAGGTGATTCCCGTTGTCCACCCCGGCTGGATTGGGATCCTCAAACGCGCCGGAGGAGGAATCGGGCACGACTTCCCCGATGTTTTCCCACGCCTCGGGGTTGCCGAGCAGCTCTGCGCGCTGGATGACGTAGCGCACGCCGGGCGATGCTCCCCACTCGATGCGCGGATTGGCCCCGGGCCTGTGCCGGATGCGCGCCTCGAGGAGCGAGCCCGGATCGAGCGGATTCGTGTGCAGGATCCATTCGAAGAGGTTCCGATGGCCGTCCTGATCGTCGTCGGCCTGCGGATCCGTGATGCCCGCCAGCCGCGCCCACGGATCCGGCAAGCCGTCCAGGTTCGCATCGAGGCCCACCGGATCGGTGATGACCGGATCGTGGATGAGCGACATGATCGCCACATGCGCGGCCGATGCCATCGCGGCGTGGATGTTCGACCGCAGGGCGTCATGCTCCCGAGAGTCCGCCGCGTCGTGCTGGAGCGAGCTGAAGGGATCGTGCCCCAGTGACTGGAGAGGCTCGTGCTGGCTCGAGGCCGCCGCCAGGTGAACGCTCGAGACCGCCGGATCGTGCTGACGCGACAGGTCGGTGCTGTGCAGCCTCGACCGCTCGGTGCTGTGCAGGGCGGACGCGATCCCGTCATGCAGGACCGAGAGCCCCACGTCGTGCGCCGCGGACCGCTCGGGATCGTGCTGGGCGGACGTCCGCACCGCATGAACCGCCGATATCACGTCCGCGTGCGCCACGGACCGGGCCGGCTCGTGGATCGAGGAGACCACCACCGAATGCACCTCCGACTGGGCCGCCTCATGCAGCTGGCTCGGCACCGTCGCGTGGATCAGGGACGGGAACGCCAGGTGCGCCGCCGACGCATCGGCCGCATGCACCACGGATAGCGCTGCTGCATGCAGTCGGGACGCAGCCGTCTCGTGCTGCCGGCTGAGCACGACGCTGTGGATTTCGGAGATCAAAGCCTGGTGCTCCTGAGACCGCGCCACCGAGTGGACCTGGCTGACGGCCGGATCGTGCTGGATCGACAGGCTGACCGCGTGCAGCCCCGAGGCCTGAACACTGTGCACCATCGAGCGCGGCACCGAATGCAGCAGGCTGGCGCCCTGCAGATGGGCCATCGAAAGCGACGGCTGATGCAGCCCGGACCCGGCCTGGTCGTGAGAGGACGAGTAGATTGGATGATGCTCGAGAGATAGCGGCACGCTGTGCAGCACCGACGGGAACGGGGCGTGGATCAATCCATGGAGCGCGTCCTGATCGATCGCCGGCCAGTTGGCCAGGCCGGGCTGGATGATCCCTGCGCCGGCTGCCATCGCCCGGTGCGGCTCCTGAATCGCCGCCTCCAGCGTGAGCATCACATGATGGATCACATCCATCGCCGGATCGATCCCCAGCGCCGAGCTCGCCGCCATGTGCTGCCCCGACATCCACGGGGAGTGAACCACCGAGCTGACGACGTCATGCAGGATCGATCCCGCCGGCATGTGGATCGCCGACGTCGTCACATCGTGGAGCGTCGAATGCTTCGCCTCGTGCAAGCTCGAGCCCCTGATGTCGTGGATCAGCGAATACGCCGCCGCGTGCGTCTTCGAAAGCGTGGGATCGTGCAGGACCGACAGCGCGGCCGAGTGAAGCTGCGACACGCCGCTGCTGTGCTGCTGCGACACGGTCGTGGCATGCACCTCGGACTCGATCGCCAGATGGTACTCGAGGTCCGGCAGGGTCTTGTCGACCACCGCGACCAGGCCCGACTCGGCCGGCTGGTGGATCGCCGATCGCGCCGCGCTGTGGAGCCACGAATCGCGCACCCCATGCACCAGCGAGGCCGTCACCGCGTGCAGCGGCGGGATCACCTCCCGGACGATGGCCGAGTTGAACACCCCGTGCGGCCACGTTTCCGAATTCATGGGGGCATGCTGAGCCGATCCCGGCGGCAGGTGCGCCTGCGGGACCAGGCCCTCGATCACCGACGATTCCATGGCGCCGTGCCACCACGGCTCCGAAAGCGCCGGATCGTGGGCCCACGTCATGAGCGGCCCGTGCACCAGCGACCCGAACGCCTCGTGCGCCTGCGAGGCGCCCGTCTCGTGGACGGCAGACAGCGCCGCCTGATGGAGCACGGACGCATCGGCGCGGTGCAGCCGGCTGTCCATGAACGTGTGGATCCGCGACAGCAGCTCGCGGTGCTCGGCGGATTGGGCGTCCAGGTGGGCGATCGACAAGGCCGCATCGTGGAGCTGCGACGGGGCCGCCAGGTGCGCCGACGATCCTTTCACATCATGAAGCACCGACCGGATCACCACGTGCTCCGCGGAAAGGCGGGCTTCGTGCTGAAGCGAAGCCGCCGCCTCGTGCACGCGGGACAGATACGGCTGATGGACCGCCGAGTAGCTCGGGTTGTGGAGCCCCGACACCTCGGGGGAGTGGAGGCCCGATGCCCACGGGGCGTGCACCGCCGAGCCCAGCGCCTCATGCGCCGCCGACCGGCCGGCCTGGTGGACCAGCGAGACCGCCGGATCGTGCGCCAGCGATTCCGTTGCGCTGTGCAGGCCGCTCCGAACCACCGAGTGGATCCGCGATTCGAGGTCGCGATGCACCTGCGACGCGTCCGCGCCATGCACGGTCGAGATCCCGACCGCGTGCGTCTCCGACACAGCCGGATCGTGCGCGACCGACACCGCCTCGCCATGCACCAGCGAGTACATCGGCTCGTGGAACTGCGACAGGGCAATGCTGTGCAGCCGCGACCGGACCGGATCGTGCTCGCGCGACGCAAGCACGCTGTGGACCTGAGAGGCCGCGACGGCATGCACCACCGAGCGCAGGCTGTCGTGGACGGCCCCTGACAAGGCCGGATCATGCGCCGCGGACGCATCGGCCGCATGCACCTGGGAGCGATATACATCGTGCACCGCGGACGCGTCGGCCAAATGCGCGCTGCTCAACACCGGGGCGTGGATGTCCGAGTGGAAGCTTGCGTGCTGGCTGGACGCCGCGGCCTGGTGGATCTCGGACAGGCCGGCCTGGTGAGCCGCCGAGAGGCGCGGCTCGTGCTGATCCGAGCTCACGACGCTGTGGATCGCCGAGACAAAGCCCAAGTGCTGTTTCGACACGTCGACGCCGTGCAGGGCCGAGATCCGGACGTCGTGGCTGCTCGACAGAGCGGTGCCGTGGGTCGACGACGCCAGCACTGCATGAAGATCCGAATCCAGCGTCTTGTGGAGCTGCGACAGATCGGTCTTGTGGGCGGCCGACAGGGCCGGCTGGTGCAGGGTTGAGACGAGCGGCTGGTGCAGCGAGGAGCTGCGGGTGTCGTGCAGCAGCGACACCAGCACCCCGTGCTCCTGGGAGCTGGCTGTCAGGTGCTTCTGCGACAGCGCCGCCCCGTGCCGCTCCGATGTCCCCGGCACATGCGCGTTCGACAGCGCCGGATCGTGCAGCTTGGATGCGTCCGCCAGATGCTGATCCGACGTCAGGGGCGCATGATACACCGACCGCAGCGGATCGTGCTGCGCGGATACGCCCGCCAGGTGAACCACGGAGAGCGTCGCGTCGTGCTGCTTGGACACCGCTGGATCGTGGTGGCTCGAGCTGACCGGATCGTGAATGGTCGAGTTCAGAGCCTGGTGCGCCTTCGACCGCTCGGCCGAGTGCACCACCGATTGGGCGGCGTCGTGCGATTGCGACAGGGCGGTGTCGTGCGACTGCGACCGCAATGCATCATGGGCAGCCGACCGCTGCGGATCATGGCTGGCCGACGTCGCCGCCTGGTGCACCTCGGACCGGGCCGGATCGTGCTGCTGCGAAAGCGCGGCGCCATGCTGCTGGGAGACGGACGGCTGGTGCACCGCCGACCGCGCCGGGTCGTGCACGACCGATACCGCGGCGTCATGCAGCTTCGACCGCTCCGGGCTGTGCTGGCTCGAATCCACCGGAGCGTGGATCGCCGACCTCACAGCCTCATGCTCCTTGGAGCGGACCGCGTCGTGCACCACCGACAGCGCCGCGTCATGGAGGCGCGACCTGTCGGTGGCATGCACGGCGCTGCGCACCGGGCTGTGGATCACCGAGCCGAAGGCGTCGTGGGCCTTGGACCGATCCGCCAGGTGAATGCGGGACACCTCGACCGCATGCAGCGCGGAGGCCCCCGCCAGATGCTGCCGGCTGGCCACCGGATTGTGAATGTACGACTGGAGCGTCTCGTGCAGAGCCGAACGCTGGGTGTCGTGCAGCTTCGAGGCCGCCGGGTCGTGCGCCTTCGATGCCTCCGCCTCGTGGAGCCCGGATTGGGCCGGCGCATGAACGCTCGACCGCAACACCGAGTGCAGGCTCGAGTTGGCGGCGCTGTGCAAGGCCGACACCGACGGCTGGTGCCCGCTCGAGTTGGCCGCCACATGCAGCGCGGAATAGACCGGCACATGCTGGAGCGACCGATCCGACACGTGCTGCACGGACTCGACCGGCGTATGCACCAGCAACTGCAGGCTGTCCGCCGATGGCATCCGCCCCAGCCAGGTGCTCGATTGAGCGGCGGCGGTCCGATCGCCCGCCGCGCCCCCGGCGCCGGCAATGCCCAGCGGGCCCATCTGACCCAGAATCACTTCCTGAATCACCTCGACTCCGGGATCGAACACGCTCGACTGTGCCGCGTTGTGCAACCCCGAGTTCCATGGAGCGTGCACCGTCGACAGCAGCACGTTGTGGTGTCCGGACTGGACCACGCTGTGGATCACCGACGGCCCCGCGGAGTGGACCTCGGACAGCTGGGTCAGATGCCAGCCGGACAGGAGCATCGAGTGGACCGCCGAAAGCGGGTCCTTGTGAATCTGGAGGGAGTTGGCTGGCAGGTGCTGCAGCACCGCCGACAAATCCGCCACGTGGGTCGACGAGGCACTGTCATGCACCACCGACTCCGTGGTGGCATGAATCACCGACGGCAGGGTGTCGTGCACAGTCGAAACCACCACCTCGTGGATGCGCGACTCGGAAGCCAGATGCGCCTGGGTCCAGGCCGGGGCATGCACCACGGAAGCCAGCGGCTCGTGCACCTCGAGATCCGCCCCGCCGGTCAGCTGGCTCAAGGGGACACCGTGCGGGCTCAGGCTCGATGCCTCCGGCAGATGCAGCCCCGAGGCCACCACCGAGTGCGCTGCCGAGTCGAACGACAGGTGCTGGCGGGATTCGACCGCCGAGTGGACCACCGACAGGGCCGCCTCGTGGATCTGCGAGTGATCCGCCTGGTGCAGATCGCTCGCGCCCGGCGCATGCACCACCGACATCAGCACCTCGTGCAGCCTGGAATCCTCGAGATTGTGGGCCACCGACACCGCCGCCGCGTGCAGCTGGGACCGCGTCGAAATATGGATCACCGACCTCGCGGCGGCGTGATACACCGATTCGAGCACCGCGTGCTCCTGCGACGAAGCCGGCAGGTGCTGCAGCGACAGCTTCGGGTCGTGCTGGGCGGAGGTCAACGGATTGTGGGCCGAGGACCACACCGGCTCATGCGACTGCGACGTCTCCGCCAGGTGCTGCCGGGATTCGACCGGCGAATGCACCCAGGAACCCAGGGTGTCGTGCAGGTCCGATGCCGTCACCGCATGCAGCACCGAGGGCGCCGGCTCGTGGATTCCCGAGCGGGCCGACAGGTGCTGGCGGCTGGCCAGCGCGCCGTGGACCACCGACGCCATCGTCTCGTGCACCCGCGACAACGCCACCGCATGGATCCGCGACAGCGGCAACGAGTGCGCCGTGGAGGCCGCCGCATCGTGCAGTTGGGACGCCGCCGGGCTGTGCACCAGCGACAGCTGCGCGTCGTGAACCACCGACCGGTCGACCGCGTGCACACGGGAGGCCGCCGGATCATGCTCCCGCGAGGCCAGAATCGCGTGCACCTTCGATGCCTCCACCGCATGCAGCAGGGAGCGCGCATCGGTGTGAACAGCCAGCGACCGCCGCGGCTCGTGCACGGCCGACAGCGGCGCGCTGTGCACCTCCGATCCCAACGGCTGGTGCTGCAGCGACAACGCCGTGTCGTGCGTCTGTGGCGAGAGGGCCGGATGGTGCAGCGAAGACCGCGGCGGCTGGTGCAGATCCGACGCCCGGGGCGCGTGGATCGCCGAATACATGTTGTCGTGCTGCGCCGAGGCCCCCACAGCGTGCAGATTCGACTCCTCCGGCCGATGCTCTGTCGACAGGATCGGATCGTGCTGGCGGGAGCTCAGGACGTCGTGAATATCCGATCGGACCGGATCATGCTGGGCGGATTGATCCGTCGCATGGATCACGGACTCCGCCGGATCATGGATCGCGGACTGGTTGGCCTCGTGGATTTCCGAGCGCACCGGCGAGTGGACCAGGGATCGGTAGGCGTCGTGGATCTGGGCGAGACCGCCGGCGGCAGCCTGGGCGGTCCGATCGCCGCCTCCCGCCCCCTGCGCCATCGCTCCAGCCCGGCCCAATGGCACGATGATTCCTGCCAGCAATATCCATCGCAGAATCGTGTTGGCACAAAAAGCGATCCCCTGGTTCATGATGTCCTCCTTTCAGGACTTTCGATGCCTCGGAACTGACCGACGCGGCTTCATCTGGTTTGCCAAAGCCAGGCTACAGGCTGATCAGGTTTACAACTCTTCCTAATGAATCACATAACTGGCCGGAAGTCAAAAGGAAGGAAGCAAAAAAAGCGTCACCCGGGAAACCGGGTTTTGTCCTCGGCGGGTTCGAGGGAGGCGATGGCCTCCATGATTCGGTTGGCGATCTCCTGGTAAATGGCCTTGAGACGGGCGGGTGAAGCGGCGGCTGCCTCGGTCCTCAGGCGGCTCAAATCGAGCGGATGCCCGTATTTAACGATCACGCGCCGCGGCCGCGGCAGCCGGCAGCCGCGGCCGAATGCCTCGAAAGTGCCGAAGATCCGGACGGGGATGACCGGGGCATCGGTCTTGATGACGAGGAGACCGATGCCGGATCGAGCCGGCTGGAGCTGGCCGTCGGGACTTCGGGTGCCCTCCGGGAAGAGCACGACCGCCTGGCCGGCGCGCAATCGGTCCAGAATGGCTTTCAGGCCCGCTCCGCCGGCCCCGCTGCGGTCCACAGGCACCGCTTGCCATGATCGAAGAAGCCAGCCCACTCCAGGAAGCCGGAACAGGGTGTCCCGGGCCATGTAGCTGACCGCCCGATGGATCGGGGCCCCGACCAGGGGTGGATCCAGGAAGCTGGCGTGATTGGCCGCCAGAATCGCCGGCCCCCGATCCGGCACGCGCTCGGGATTGCACTTGCGCCACCGGAAATAGAGGCGAAACACGGCTCGGAACAGGCTCCATCCGATCCAGTAGCTGAGGTTGCCCTGAAAACCAGGGCGCGCGTTCCTGAGCGCGCCGACGGTGTTCAGGGGGCTGGCGGCTTTGTCTGCGGCCTCCGCTTTCATGCGATGCGGTCTCCCGGCCTGGGATGGGGGATTCATGGGGCGGCCGTATCCGCCCCTGGCCGGGCGGGCAGCCGGGCCCGGATCTCGGCGATGATGCGGCCGCTGGTCTCCTCGGGAGTGAGATTCGAGTTGTTGATGACTCGAGCGCCCAGCGGGATCATCAGCGGCGCCGCAGCCCGCAGGCTGTCGCGCCGGTCCCGCGCCGCCAGATCCTCCTGGACGCCCTCGGCGGTGCGGCGCCGGGTCCGCTCCTGCAGCGAGGCGTCGAGATAGAACTTGTAATCGGTTTCGGGGAACACGTTGGATCCGATATCGCGCCCTTCCATGACCAGGTTGCCGAACTGGAGGCACTCGCGCTGTTTCGTTTTCATCCAGGCCCGAACCTGGGGGATGGCGGCGACCTTGGGAGTGGCGGCGCTCGTCTCGGCCGTGCGGATTTCCCGGGCGGGATGGTAGCGGTCCACCAGAAGCCGGACCTGGCGGTCAACGCATTCGAGGGAGGTTTTCCATTTTCGGCAGCAGCCGATCACCGCCTTGCGATCGTCCAGGTCCACACCCCGCCGCAGGCAGTACCACGCCAGCGTCCGGTACATCGCCCCGGTATCCACGTAGACGAATCCCAGGGCGGCAGCCACCAGCCGGGCATTCGTGCTTTTGCCGCTGGCGCTGGTGCCGTCGATGGCCACCACGATCGGGGTCTCGCCGCGCCTCGGAACCGGATGACTCATAGGCCGCGCTCCTCACCCTTGCATCCCGGCGGGGCCGGCCAGGGCGATCCGGAGCCGCCTTCGAGAAAACCGGCGCCCAACCCTGCTGGCGGCAGGGCGGCCAGCTTGGCGAAGAAATTCGGAAATGTCTTTTGCACGCACGCGGGATTCTTGATTTTGATGCCGGCGATTTTCAATCCCAGAATCGTGAAGGCCATGGCCATGCGGTGGTCCTGGTAAGTCTCGATCTCCGCCCCATGGAGCAACCCGGGCTCGACCGTCAAGGTGTCGCCGACCTCGGTGACCCGTGCGCCGCACCGCCCCAGCTCGGCCCGCAAGGCGATGACCCGCTCGCATTCCTGAACCCGGAGCCGGCCCAGATCCGTAAATCGCACCGGATGCCCCGCCCACGGCGCCAGCACGATCGCCGTCATAATGCTGTCCCCCAGATCCCGGGCGCGCGACACCTCGGCCGGCAGCGGCCAGAACCGGGGAAAGCGGGCATCCACCTGCCACCCCGAATCCGGCCAGTGCCGCACCTGAATGCGCTCCCACCCGTGGGCTTGAGGCTCGAGCACCGCGTTGGCGGCCCAGAAATAGCTGCCACTCGATGCGTCGGGCTCGATGCGGAAACGGCCCCCGCACCGGGGAAACCGTGCCGCCATCTGCCGGGTCATCTCGATATAGGATTGCTCCTCGGAATGGTCCCCTTCGATGCGAACGCTCCAGCCGCCCGCCTCGGCGCAGAGCAGCAGGGCGCTGGCGAACTGGGAGCTTTGCGCGACGCTGACCCGGCATGCGCCGGGCCGGGGGCCGCCGCCGTGAACCGCCAGAGGCAGCCGGTCCCCGGCGGCATCGATGCGGTAGCCGAGATGCCGCAGCGCCGCCAGGAGCCCTGCCTGAGGCCGCTCGTGCATCCGGGGCACGCCCCGCAGCCGGTAAACGCCCTGCCCCAGACAGACCAACGCCGTCAGGAACCGGGCCGCGGTCCCCGCGTTTCCAACGAACAGATCCCGCGGGTTCTCGGGCGTCCCTCCGGCCGGCACGCGTCCTCCTTGCCCCACCACGGTGATGGTTCGGTTGGCCGGTTCCGCGGGATCGGATTCGACGGCGACGCGGAACCCGATGGCCTGCAGCGCCTGGGCCATGACGCGGGTGTCCTCGCTCCACAACGCGCCCTCGAGGATGGTCTCGCCCTCGGCGAGCGCGGCCAGGACCAGCGCCCGGTTGGTGATGCTTTTGGATCCCGGCACGGTGACTTGCGCCGACACCGGCCCCGCCAAGGGGATAATCTCGATCCAGTCAGGCCAGCCCATATAAAATGATCCGGAGGATCCGGTCGTTCGCCTATTCCGGCGATCGCCCCTGCTCGCACCATTGGTCCCGACGCTGTTTGGCCTCCTCGAAGAAATCGGCGATGGCGCGCGCATCGCCGCTCTCGAGGGCATGGCGGAACTCATCGAGATCCTCGATGAACACCCCCAGGACGCGCATGAGGTTCTTGCGGTTGGCCAGGGCGATGTCGCGCCACATCTCCGGCGATCCGGATGCGATGCGCGTGGTGTCGCGAAACCCGCTGGCGCAAAGCAGCGCCTGCTCGGGTGGGTGCAGCGGGCTGAGAACATAGTTGGCCAGCTCCGCCGCGACGATATGCGGCAGGTGGCTCGAGCGGCCGACCAGCTCGTCATGGTCCTCCGGCGTCAGATGCAGCGTGCGCCCCCCCAAGGCCCGCCAAAATCCGTCCACGCGCTCCAGCGCGTCGGCCGATGTCCGCGGCGTCGGGGTCAGCACGCACCAGGCCTGATCAAACAAGTCCGGACGCGCGGCCAGAACGCCGCTTTTCTCCGTGCCCGCCAGCGGGTGGGATCCCACAAAATGAGCGCCTGCGCTCGAGACGAGCGGCTCGAGATCGTGAACGACGGCCCCTTTGACGCTTCCGACGTCGGTCACGACGGTCCCGGGATCGAGCCCGGGCCGCATCAGCTCGACCATCTCCCGCATGCGGGCAATGGGCGTGCAGAGGATGACGAGATCGGCGCCCTCGACGGACCGGGCCGGGTGCCGGGTGGCATGGTCCACGACGCCCAGCCGGGTGCATTCCGACACGCTGGCCATCCGGCGCACCAAGCCATCCACACGGTCGGCCAGCCGCCGCTGCTTGATCGCCAGACCGAGCGACCCGCCCAGTAAACCCACCCCCGCCAAGGTGATCTTCCGCCAGTGCATGCGCGCGATTTAACCCGGGAAACTCCGCCGATGCAAGCCGGCCGGCGCGCCTGGCCGGCCTTTGGCGTTGCGCTTTTCGGGGCCGACCTCATAGTGGGTCCATGGACAAGGACCAAGTGGCCGAGGTGCTCGAGCACATCGGAGTCCTCCTCGAGCTCAAAGGGGAGAATCCGTTCAAGTCACGCGCCTATGCCCAGGCGGCCCGGACCCTCAGCGGGCTGACCGAACCGCTGGAGAAAATCATTGCCGAAAACCGTCTCGGGACGCTCCCCGGCATCGGCCAGGGGCTCCAGGAGAAGATCACCGAACTGGCCGCCTCGGGGCGGCTGGCCTACTACGAGGAGCTCCAGGCCTCCATCCCGCCCGGTTTGATCACCCTGCTCGAAATCTCCGGGCTCGGCCCGAAAAAGATCCGGGCCCTGCATGCCCGCCTGGGGATTGCCGGCGTGGACGAGCTCGAAGCGGCCTGTCGATCCGGCCGCGTGGCGGCCCTCGATGGCTTTGGCGAGAAATCCCAGGGCAAGATCCTCGAAGGCATCGAGTTCCGACGCCAGTATGCCAGCCGCCATCTGCTCGTCGATGCCCTCGCCGCGGCGGATCCCATCCTCGCCGCCCTGCGATCGCATCCGGACGTCATCCGATGCAGCCCGGCCGGCAGCGTCCGGCGCGGCAAGGAGATCATCGGCGACCTCGATTTTCTGGCCTCGTCGAAGAGCCCGGCGGCGGTGATCGACTCGTTCGCGAGGCTACCGGGAATCGAGCGCGTCATCGCCCGGGGCGAGACCAAGGCCAGCATCATCCTGTATGGCGGCATGCAGGCCGACCTCCGCGTGGTCAGCGACCTCGAATACCCCTTTGCCCTCGCCTATTTCACCGGCAGCAAGGAGCACAATATCGTCATGCGCCAGCGCGCCATATCCCGCGGGCTGCGCCTCAACGAATACGGCCTGTTCCGCTCGGTCGAGGAGACCCGGGATCCCGCGCTCCGGGTCGCGTGCCGGACCGAGGAGGACATCTTTGCCCAGCTGGGGCTGGCGTATGTCCCGCCCGAGCTGCGCGAAGACCAGGGCGAGTTCGCCGCCGCGGAGCAGGGCAAGATCCCGCGGCTGATCGAGTGGACGGACCTGAAAGGCTCGCTGCACAACCACTCGAACTGGAGCGATGGGCAAGGGAGCATCGAGGAGATCGCCGCTTACATGCAGGAGCTGGGCTGCGCCTACTGGGCCATCACCGACCATTCGCGCTCCTCCTTTCAAGCCAGCGGCCTGGATTCCTCGCGCCTGCGCAAGCAGCTCCGCGAGATCGGCCAGGTCAACCAGCGGCTCGCCGACTCGGGCGCGGACTTCCGGCTGCTCACCGGCGCCGAGGTGGACATTCTGGGGGACGGCCGCCTCGATTTCCCGGACGATGTGCTGGCCGAACTGGATGTCGTGGTCGCTAGCCTCCACGCGGGCTTCTCGCAAAACGGGGCCGAGATGACCCGCCGCCTGATCCGGGCCGCCGAGAACCCGTTTGTCCATATCCTCGGCCACCCGACCGGCCGCCTTCTGCTCGAACGCGAGCCCTACCCCCTCGATGAGACGGCCGTCATCGACGCATGCGCCGCCACCGGCACCTGGATCGAGCTCAACGCGCACCCGTGCCGGTTCGACCTCGATTGGCGGCTCTGGCCTTATGCGAAAAAACAGGGTGTGCGCTGCGCGATCAACTGCGATGCCCACCGGCTGGAACATGCCGGGTTCCTTCGGCTCGGCGCCGGGATCGCCCGGAAAGGCTGGCTGACCAGGAATGACGTTGTGAACAGCCTGCCGTGGCCGAAGCTCTCTGCCCTCCTGGCGGCCAAGCGGGCGCGCTAGCTAGCGGGACGGTCACTTGACCGTGTTGACCAGCGGGGCCAGCCCCTGGATCCGGACCTCGATCCGGTCGCTCGATTCGATGGGCCCCACCCCGCTCGGCGTGCCCGTCAGAATCACGTCTCCAGGCAGCAGGGTCATGTTCGTCGAGATGAAGCTCACCAGCTCGAAGCAGTTGAATATCAGCTGGCTGGTGTTCGAGTTCTGCCGGAGCTGGCCGTTCTGGAAAAGCTGGATGGTCAGATCGTGCGGATCGATCTTGGTCTCGACGTACGGCCCCAGGGGCGTGAAGGTGTCGAACGATTTGCATCGCGCCCACTGGCTCTCGGAGTTCTGGATGGTCCGGTCGCTGATGTCCTGGGCGGCCGTGTATCCGAAAATGTAGCGGGCTGCCGCCGCCGGAGTCACGTTGCGCACACGCCGGCCGATCACGATCGCCATCTCCGCCTCGTAATCGACGCGGTGATGAGGAAACGGGATCTCGATCTTGGCCCCGTCCGGGATCAGCGACGTCGGCGCCTTCAGCCAGAACAGGGGTTCTTTGGGCAGAGGCATGCCGGACTCGCGCGCGTGATCGGCATAGTTGAGCCCCACGGCGATCACCTTCGAGGGCGTCAAAGGCACCAGCGTCTTCACTCCCTTCAGCGGCAACGGCTTCTTTTCGAACGAGGGCGAGCCAAACACGTCCCCCTGCAGACGGAACAGCTCGCCATCCACCACCTTCGCGAAAAAGATGCTGTCACCCTTTTGGAATCGTCCAATTGCAGCCATACGGATGCAGCATGCTACCCCAAAAACAACCCCCGAGGCAAGCGATTTATCCGCCTTCGCCCAAACGGATCACCTGCCGCCGGATCCAGGCCCCCGGGCCCGCCACCAAGCCAAAGCTCGCCAGCGCCATGAGCGCCAGCGTCGGCCACAGGGCGATCGGCTCAACGGCATAGCCCGCCCGCTCGAGGTTTTCCGCCGCCAGCCGCGCCAGCCAATGCAGAGGCAGCAGGGCGCTCAGGTTGACGGCCAGCAGCAGGGCGCCCAGCAGCCCCACATAATGCCACGCCAGCCACGACGGATGATAGCCCAGGAGAATCAGCCGCCGGAGCCGGTCGGTGTTTCGGATCACCAGCAGCTCGATGCTCAGCCCAAGTATCCAGAGCGCCAGCCCCAGCACGACAAGCCCGAATCCGCCCACCACGGTCAGCAGCAGCCGCATCATCCAGGCCCGCCGGCCTGCCCGAAGCTGCTCGGCGTTGCATTGGTAGCTCCGGGCGGCCAGAAATGCGGCCAGGGCCGGATCCGAAGGCCGGTCTGTCTGCAGGATCACTCTCGATGGCCGGCTGGCTCCCGGCCCGAACTTGCCGTTCGCCCACTCGAGGAACGACCACGGGACCAGGATGGTCGGAAGCCGCTGCGAGAAGCCCGCGATCCGCCCGGTCATCTGGGCCTCCTGTCCCTGGCCCTCGAGCCGGAGCTCGAAGCGGACCAGCCGGATGAGCGACTCGCTGATGGTCGGCAGGTTCCGGCTCGCCGCGTAGCCGAAGTTGTACAGCGCCAGATAATCCCGCGGCACGACGATCGGCACCTCGGTCATCCCCGGCGCCCACCGCCACTGCGCCGGCTCGAAATCGAGGTACTCGTCCGGCACAGCCTCGAGAAACAGATCCGACTCCAGCCCCGGCACCAGGCTCTCATCGCCCGTGGATGCCCGCACGGCGAACCGGCCGGCCTGGAACGGCGCCAGCGACCGCACGAACGGCTGCCTCCGCAGCTCGTCCAGCTCGGCCTCGGTGAATCCGGCCGTGTCCGCCTTCAGCAACCCCGCCAGGCCGACCGGCTTGTTCACGATGAGGTACTCGGGCGCCAGAAGATCGCGCTGCTCCCGCAGTGTCTGGCGGGCGATCCGGGCCAGGTGCACCCCGCCGAAGAGCAGCCACCAGCCGAGCATTACGCCCCCCGCCATCCCCCCAAGCCGGACCCACCCCAATCCCTGGTACATCAGTCGCAAGCGCCACATATTATAGGTCCATGACCCGCTCGCCCGCCAATCCCCGGTCGCCCGCCAGGCTCGTCAATACCCACCCCGCCCCGCCGGCAGCGCACTCGGCCTCGACCAGGTCGATCGCGCGCCGCGTGTTGTCCTCGTCCAGATGGCTGAAGGGCTCGTCCAGGAGCAGCATCTCGAACGGCTGGCAGAGGGCCCGGATCAGCGCCACCCTCTGCCTTTGGCCCAGCGACAGTGTGCCCGCAGGCCGGCGCTGCAGTCCGCCCACGCCCAGCCGCTCGAACCATCCCTCCACGGCCTGCCGAGCCCGATGCCGCGTGAGCCGATTCTTGAGCTCGACATTCTCCCAGGCCGTCAGGTCGTCGAACAGCTGGAGATCTTGCGGCACCAGGCCCAGCCGCCGGCGGCGCAGTAGCGCCCACTCCGTGATCCCCAGCTCCCGCAGGTCGCGCCCATCGAGACGGATCCGGCCCGCGTAATCCGACCGCAGCCCGTAGAGGATCGAGATGAGGGTGGTCTTGCCGGCCCCGCTGGGCGCCCGGACCACGGTGCGCGAGCCGGCCGGAAAGACGATGGCGTGCCCCCACACCTGGGAATGGGCCGTCTGGCCGCGCAGCGGCGCCGGCTCGACCCGGTCGAATGCAAGCTCCATACCCGCTATTTGTATCCGCTGCCGCCGGGCCCGGCAATGCCCGGTCTCATTCCCCCGGCCGCGGACAGGCTCGACGCCCGCGAATCCAACTTGCGGATTGACGGCGATCTGGTTGGATACGCTCATGACCAGCGCGGAAGCGACACGCATTTTCGAGGAGACAGGCGCCCTTCTCCAGGGGCATTTCATCTTGCGGAGCGGACGCCACAGCCGCCTTTATTTTCAGTGCGCCTTGGCGCTGCAGGACATGCCGACGGTCGAGCGGCTGGGGAAGGCCCTGGCCGACCAGGTCCGGCACCTGGGCGCCGCCACCGTGGTGTCGCCCGCGATGGGCGGGCTGGTGATCGGGCAGGAGGTGGCGCGCCAGCTGGGCAAGCGCTTCATTTTCGTCGAGAAAGAAGAGGGCCGGCTGGCCTTGCGCCGCGGTTTCCGGATCGCTCCCGGCGAGCGGATCCTGGTCGTCGAAGATGTGGTCACCCAGGGGGGGCGGGTTCGCGAGACGATCGACATCGTCCGCCAGCATCAGGGCGATCTGGCAGGCATTGCCATGCTGGTCAATCGATCCCAAAGCCCGATCGATTTCGGCGCGCCGGCGTTCCAGTTGATCGCGCTCCCCGTCGAGACCTTCGATCCCGACTCTCTCCCGGCCGATCTTGCGGCCGTGCCGGCCGTCAAGCCCGGCAGCAAGTGACGCCTGGCCGGGATTGGCGGCGAGCCACGATCCCGGGATCGATCGCTGGGGTCGTGTGCGTCAACGAGCAGGCTGCCGCCCGGGGCTGCCGAGCCATGGCTCCAGACGCCCCCACACCTCCTCGAAGCTCACGCCCAGCAGACAGTGCGGCTCCGGGTATCGGCACAGGTCGAAACAGGGCTTGGCCGGACAGGGCTTGCCCTCGATATATTCCGCCTCCGGGTGGAGGGGGGTGAACCCCGCCGGGACTTGGGGCCCGAAGATCGTGAACGTCCGGACGCCCGCCAGCGCCGCCACATGTCCTGCCCCCGAGTCGTTCCCGACAAACCATGCGGCTCGATCGATCCACTCGAGCAGATCGCTCACCGATCCCGGCGCAACCGCCGAGGGCTCTCCCTGTTCCCGCCATCCATCCACCTGCCCCGGGTCGCAGAGGACCTGGATCGCCCAGCCGCGCTGCCGGAGCCGGCCGACCAGCGCCCGATATCTCTCCAGCGGCCATACCCGCACCGGCTGCGCCGCCCCTGTATGGACCACTCCCAAGGCGCGCCCCGCGCGAGGCGGGGCTCGGCGCTGAGATCGTTCCGGCAGATCGATCTCGAGCGGCCGGCCCACCGCACGCCACAGGTCATACCGATGGGCCCGCGCATCGGGCGGCTCGAGCGCCCGCGTCAGCCAGAGCTGGCTTCCCGCCCGCCGGAATCCGATCCGATGGCGCACGCCGGCCAGAAACAGCAGGAAATGATCCCGCGGATCCCAGCGGCCGGACACGCCGAAGTCGAACCGCTCCCGCCGCAGGCGCATCCCGACACGGACGATCTCTCGCCAAGGCCAGCGATGGAGCCGATATTTCCCGCGCAGGACCGTCCAAGGCGCCGTCCACGGAATGATCTCGACCTGGGGCCAGAACCGGGGGCGGAGGTCGGCGGCGTAGGGCTTGCCCAGCAGCCAGACCCGATACCGCCGGGCGGCCTCCTGAAGGAATGGCGTGGCCATGGCCTGGTCGCCCACACCCCACAGCTCGACCACCAACAGCTTCGGGGCCGATGACATCGCCGGGTCCACCCCTTAGGCCGGAAACCGGGATCCGGGCTCGAACCGCCAACCCGCCAGAAACTCGCTGGCCTTCATCGGCCGGCGCCCCTCGCGCTGCACCTCGAGCAGCCGTATCCCCTCTTCTCCGCACGCGACGAGCAGGTCCCGATGGCCCGCCCCGACCTGGATCTCGCCCGGAGCGCCGCGGCATTCGACCGCCACCTCCGCTCTCGATACCTTGAGCCGGATGGGCGGGGTTGTCTCCGGTAGTTCCGTGAAAGCGCCCGGCCAAGGCGTGAGCGCTCGGACCTGGTTCCAGATTCGGCGGGCGGGCTGGGTCCAGTCGATCCTGCCGTCGGCCGCCACGATCTTCCGGGCATGGGTGGCCTGGGCCGGATCCTGGGGCTGCAGGGGGATCCGGCCGGCCACATACTCCGGGATCGTTCGAGCCAGGAGATCGGCCCCCTGCCGCGCCAGACGGTCGTGGAGGCTCCGCGCGTTGTCGTCCGAACCGATCGCCAGCCGCTCCTGGCTCACGATCGGCCCGGTGTCCAGACCCGCCTCCATCCGCATCACCGTCACGCCGGTCTCCGGATCCCCGTTCCAGAGCGCCCATTGGATGGGGGCGGCGCCCCGGTATTTGGGGAGGAGCGAGGCGTGCACGTTGAGGCAGCCGTGCCTGGGCAATGCCAGGACCGCCGGCGGCAGCAGCTGGCCATAGGCCACCACCACCACCAAGTCAGGCCGCAGATCGGCCACCTGTTGGATCCCCTCCGGAGCGCGCAACCGCTCCGGCTGGAGCACCGCCAGCCCGAGATGCAGGGCCGCCTCCTTCAACGGCGGCGGCTGCATCCGCAGATCCCGGCCGCGCGGCTTGTCCGGCTGCGTGATCACCCCGGCCACCTCGGCCGCTGCGGACCGCGCCAGCGCCTCGAGGCTGGCGCAGGCCAGCTCCGCTGTTCCCATGAATACGATCCGCAATCCCGGCATGCGCCCCTCTTGGAATTCAGAAGATGATCCGGCCGCCCGCCCTGGAGGGCCGCGCCCGGGATCCCGGCCGGCTTGGCGCCTTCCGGACCGGAGGCTCCGTGACCGTGCGCTGCCCGAGGGAGCTGGCGCACTCGGCGCAGCGGTACTCGTAGAGCTCGCCTGTCGGCAGGACCAGCAGCAGCCGCTCCCGCACCGGCCGCGCCTGCCGGCAGCGCGGGCAATAGAGCTCGCTGGCCACCAGATCGCTGAACTGCCGGGTCATTGCCTTATCCGCGCGCGTCCTTCGGCCGAAGCTGGACCTGGGTGATCTCCCCGAAGGGCACCCCGACCTCGCCCGCCCCCCCTTGGAGCTGGAGGTGGACCTCGAGCGAGGAGATCCGCGCGATTCGCGTGGCGATGAACTCCCGCCGCGGCGTCGACACCACGATCACCATGCTCTTCTCCGCCTCGCTCAACACCACGCGGAAATACGGGGAGAACTTCAACTCGAAGAACCGGCGGTTGAATTCGACCTCGCCCCGCTTGTAGATCGCCGGCTCGAGGCCGCTGCCCGTCGTTCGTTCCGACTTCGCCATCGAGAGCGAGCTCGATACGCCTGCCGGAGTCGGGATCCGGCCGGTCTGCCGGGCCGAGGCGTCGGCCTCGGTCGGCGGGGCTTCGAACTCCTCGATCGTCTCCTCGGCGCCCGGCAGCGACAAAAACAGCAGGGGGCCGATCACGGGCAACAGGGCCGACACCCCGCACACCAGCGCCGCCGGCCGGCGCCGGTAGATCGCCACCTCGTAAGCCGCGAACAGGTTCGCCGCGAAAAGAAGCCCCAGGAACGCCAGATTCAGCGGGGCAGTCACCGTCGCCATGAAGCTCCCCGGCCGGGGCGGCAGATCCACTCGAGGCACCGGCTGAATCGTGATCGGCCGCTTCTTGGGTATGGCCCGCGCCTTGACCTCGAGCGGGATGTCCACGAACGGCTCCACCCACTCGAACATCTTCGGATCGCGCATCAGCCGCTTCAGGGTGTCCTGCGTGAGATGCTGCCAGCTGACCCGCTCGGAGAAGCCGCCCACATCGAGCTTGATCACCAATCCGTCTTCATTGGCCGAGGCGATCTCCCCCTTCAGGACGTCCCCGTTGGTCATCTCGTACCGGTTCGCTTGTTCCACAGGCCCCCGATCCGTCAACCCCCCCCCCGCCTGGCTCATCAGCCAAATGAAAAATATCAGTGCCTTGTAAGTCAGCATATCGCCTTTGCTTACCAAACGGCCGAGATCGACGGAAGGAAATTCGCACCCCGGCTTCCCCCCCGCCCGGGGCGCGCCCCGGGCTGGATCCTCGGGAACGCGAAGGAGCCGGCGCTGCGAGAGCCACCTCGCGCGCCGACAGCATCAGACCCTAATGATCGTCGCCCGCCGGCAGGGCGCGGTCGGCGGGGAAAGGCGGCAGGGATTGGATCCGGCGCTCCGCAGCCCCGGGAGGCGGGCACAGGACCATGGCAATCCCCCCTTTCGTCCGCATCCAGACCGTCTCGAAATCGCTCTGGAGCCACTGGCAGAGATAGCCGGCGCCGCTCTTGCCCAGCGCGCTGTCGGTCACCACCGCCCGGCCGTCATCGGTCACGCCGCAGAGCACCACGATGTGGTTTCCCATCGAGGCGTAGGGCGGCGCCTGGCAATCCCCCTCCTTCATCCGGATCGAGCACAGGATCATCTGGTTTTCGGCCAGGGCGCGGCGGACTGCGGCCCAGTCCCGAAATCGCTCGATGGACCCCTCGAATCCGAACTCGCGCGCGGCCCCGATCACTCGAGGCCAGATCCCGGGGTAATCGTATTCGGGATCGTGCGTGAGCCGGACGATTTCCTCCAGCAGAACGGATTGGCCGTAATACTCCATGGCCGAGGCGAGCGCGGCCGACTGGCAGCGGTCTTTCATCCACTGGCCCCGCGCATCGAGCTGCCGGCGCAGGGGCACATCGAGAACCCGTGCGGCCACTCGAGCCGGCTCCGCCCGCCCCTGGGATGGCGCGGCGTGATTGTCCGTCGCGATCACCGTCAGGGCGGGCGGGTTCGCCAGGGCCGCCGCTCCCGCCCCCGTCACCTGGAAGCGGAACTCGGCCGCTCTGGCCTTGAGCCTCAGCCAGTCCATGTCCAGCACACCTCGGTCGAAGGCCGGAGGCCTTCGGCTGGCGGCGAGGTTCGTCACAGCGCCCCAGGATCCGGCGTAGAGCCAGCCCGTCTCGTCGGACGGACCGAACCGGACCTGCAGGTGGAGCCGGAACGCGTCGCCCGGACGATCGGTGCGCCACGAATAAATCAGCTCGTCGAAGGCGAAGTCCGGCCGCACCCAGGGCGAAGCCCACTGCCCGGGCGACACCTGTTGAAAATCGCCCGGCTGCACCTTGCCGCGCCAATCGCGCGGCACGCCGGCCAATGGATCGGCGCACATCTGGATCACGCAGGCGACATGGCATAAACCGATCCATGCGATGGCCGCGACCCGCCCGGCCCGGGCGCTTCGGACGGCGCCGAGCCAGTCGAGAAGGCCCGGTCGATCCCCCCGGAGCGCGGGATGCCACCCTGCCGATTTCGACCGCATCCGAACGAGGGCCGCCCGCGGATCGGCAAGGTGAGCCGGGCTATGGATCTCGCCTGTCATCAATCGATTCTGTCATCCAGAAGCGCGATGTCACGATCAAATCCGGCGCGGCTCGGCGCGCCGGGGCCAGCGAGCTGGCAGGAACGCCGACGCTGTCGCCGATGCCCCGGCGTCTGGCCCGCTGCGGCCGCAGCCGCCGATCCGCCCGGCGCTCGCATCGCAGGACCGTGCCTGGAGGCTTTCCCATCGTCCAAGACCTTGACAGCAGTCTGTTCTTGTGCTACAAGGATGTTAAGAATTCCAGCCACCCTTGAGATCCATTGCGCAACCTTTCGGCTGCGCGGCTTGAAAAGGAGGGGCCACGTTCACGTAGAGTCCAATGCGTGCGGAGGATGAACCAATGAAGACACTCGCTCTTAAGCTCTCAACATGCTGGCCGGGCTGGCGCGCCGCCCGTCTCCTGTCCGTCGGATTGCTGCTCGGGCTGATGCCGGAGGCGATCCGGGCCGCGACGCTCACCTGGGACGGCAGCTCCGACGGCTACTGGTTCACGGCCGCGAACTGGAGCACCGGCACGCGGCCGCAGGATGGCGATGACCTGGTGTTCCCTGCCGGGGCGGCCCACCTGCTCAACACGAACAACATCGGGACGCCTCGCCATTATCATTCGATCACGATCTCCGGCGCCAACTACTCGCTGCGGGGCAACTCGCTGACGCTGTCCAACGGCATCACGGCCACGTACGGCGCGGGCGCCTCCGCCGAGGTGGTGATGGACATCGCGCTGGGCAGATCGCAGGAGATCGAGTGCGCCACCGACGGCGCGTTTCTGTATGTGTCGGGGGACATCGCGCTCGAGGGTTACTCGCTGACAGCGACCGGTTCGGGCGCGGTGCGGCTGAGCGGCGCGATCGGCGGGACCGGCGGCATCACGAAAAATGGCGCTGGCAGCCTGCGGCTCTACGGCTCGGCGGCCAACACTTACACCGGAATCACTCGCGTGAACGTCGGCACGCTCGAGCTGAGCAAAACCAGCGGCCTCAATGCCATGGCCGGAGACCTCATCGTGGGCAACAACGTCGGCACCGACACCGTGCTCTGGCTCAACAGCCACCAGCTGCCCGTGGCGACGGCGGTGACCGTCAATCGCGGCGCCATCCTCGACCTCGACGGCTTGAATGAAACGATCGGCGACCTGGCCTTGTCGAGCGGGGACATCGAGACGGGCGCCGGGCTGCTGACCCTGGCCGGCGGCGTGTCCGCCACAACGAGCACCACCCACGCCTCGACGATCAGCGGCCGGCTCTCGGTGGGCTCCGGCACCCGGATCTTCACGCTCGTGAACGGCACATGGAATCCCGAACTCCGCGTGACGGCGCAGGTCAGCGGTTCGGCCAACATCTTTGTCACCTCGAGCGATGTCGCTGAAATCACGCTCGCCGCGTCCAACACCTTCACGGGCACGCTCACGCTCCAGCACGGGGCGCTTCTCTTTGTGGGCCACGCGTGGGCGCTGGGCAGCGCGAGCGCTGGCACGGTGGCGAACGATAGCTCCTACATCGGTTTCGAAGGCGGGATTCATGTTCCGGCCGAGCCTCTGACCATGAACACCAGCTATGATCACGGCGCCTTCTGGGTCACCGATGGCGGCAACTCGTGGGCAGGACCCATCGAGCTCCTGCGGGAAACGTCCGTGAATTTCTCCTCTGCCGGGTCGGGCCTCTCTCTCAACCTGGCCGGTCCGATCTCGGGCGCCGGCGGCCTGACCAAGCGAGGCACCGGCACGCTCATCCTCTCAGGCGCGGTCGGCAACACCTGCGGGGGCGACACCCGAGTCGACGAAGGCACGCTGATCCTGGACAAAACCGGGGGCGTGGCCATCCGATACGGCACGTTGACGATCGGCGACGGCGAGGGAGGCGCCAATGCGGATGTGGTGCGCTACGCCGGCAACGACCAGCTCTGGTCGACTGTCGCGATCCGGATCGATCGATCCGGCTGGCTGGACTTGAACGGCTATGCGGACACCCTGGGCCCGCTGACCTTCACGGGCGGACGAGCCAGCAGCGGCGCGGGAGGGACGCTGTACCTCTCCGGCACCGTGACCGTCAATTCCAGCACGGCCATTCCCGCTCTCGAAGGCAGGATCGAGCTGCCCAGCGTCGAGATCTTCCAGATCGCCAACTCGCCCACCAGCCCGGACCTGAACATCGATGCGGCCATCCGCGGGGCGGGCGGCCTCACCAAGACCGGCCCCGGCGCTTTAGCCCTCCATTCGGCCAGCAGCTTCAGCGGCGCCCTCACGGTCAACGACGGCCTGGTCTATCTCTACGACGACGCGGCCCTGGGCTCGACCGCCGGCGGCACGGTGGTCAACGCCGGCGGCGTGCTGGTCCTGGCCAACGGCCGCCACATCGGCGCCGAGCCGCTCACCCTGAACGGCGCCGGAGACGGCTTCGCCGGCGCGCTAACCTCCATCGGCGGCTACAACACGTGGGCCGGCACGGTCACCCTGGCCACGGATTCGGTGATCACCGTGCAGACCAATCGGTATCTCAACCTCGAGGGCACGATCGTCGGCCCGGCCGGGTTCATCAAGAGCCAGCCCGGCGGATTGGTCCTGTCAGGCTCGGCCGCCAACACGTACGCCGGGAACACGGTGGTCAACGAAGGCATTCTGATCCTGGACAAGAGCGTCGCCCCCGCGATCGCGCACAGCGAGCTGATCATCGGCGATGGCCTCGGCGGTCCCGATGCCGACGTTGTGCGGGAAATGGACCATTCGCAGATCGCCTCCAGCTCCATCACCATCAACTCGTCTGGCTGGCTGGACCTGAACGGACACAACGACTTGGTGGGGCGGCTGACCTTTACCGCGGGGCGGGCCAGCAGCGGCCCGGGCGGCCAGCTGGTCTTGGGCGGCAATGTCACTGCCAACTACGTCAGTGCCGGGCGGCCCTCCCTCGAGGGGAGTGTGGTGCTTCCAGCCCCTCGCACGTTCGAGATTGCCAACTCGAGCGGCAGCCCGGACTTCGACCTGCTGGCAGCCGTCAGCGGCGCGGGCGGCCTCACGAAGACCGGCCCCGGCGCGCTGGCCGTGCATTCGGCCAACAGCTTCAGCGGCGCGGTCATGGTCAGCGACGGCCTGGTCTATCTCTACGACGATGCGGCCCTGGGCTCGACGGCGGGCGGCACGGTGGTCAACACCGGCGGCGTGCTGGTCCTGGCCAACGGCCGCCACATCGGCGCCGAGCCGCTCACCCTGAACGGCGCCGGGGACAGCATCTCCGGCGCGCTGGCCTCCATCGGCGGCTCGAACTCGTGGGCCGGCACGGTCACCCTGGCGACGGATTCGGTGATCACCGTGCAGACCAATCGGCATCTCAACCTCGAGGGCACAATCGCCGGCCCGGCCGGTTTCATCAAGGGCCAGCCCGGCACGCTGATCCTCTCGGGCTCGACCGCCAACACGTTCGCCGGCAACGCGGTGGTCGCCGAAGGCGTGCTCTGGCTCGACAAGAACGTCGTCGATGGCGCGCTGCCCGGTCCGGGCGGCCTGGTCATTGGCCGCGCTGGCGATGCGCCGCCGCGGGCATCGGTTTTCGAGCTGCGGAACTACCAGATTGACGCCTCGGCGGACATCACGGTGAACGTTGGCTGCCGGCTGGACTTGAACGATTGCTCCGACGCGGTGGGTGACATGACGCTGAACACCGGCGCCGTTCTCACCGGGGACGGCACATTGACCTTGGGGGGCGGCATCCGCGCCAGCTCGGTGGACATGTTCCCGGCAAGCATCCGAGGGCATCTGGCCCTGGGATCAGCCGTCCGCACGGTGACGGTGGATCCAAGCTCCTACCTGGCCATCCATGCCAGCGTGAGCGGCATGGGGGGCCTGGCCAAGAACGGCCCGGGTGCGTTGTGGCTGGAATCGTCCAACTCGTTCCGCGGGCCGGTCACTATTGCCGAGGGCGGCGTGACCGCCTACGACGAACACAGCCTGGGCTCCCCCGCCGGCGGCACCATCCTCAGCGGCGGCATGCTGGGGCTTTCGAGCGTGACCATCACCAATGAAGTGCTCACGGTGAATGACGTCTCATCGGAGCTGAAATGCGGCGACGAGAGCCGCTGGACCGGCGACATTGTCCTCGATGCCGATCTCCATGTCAGCCTCTATACCCACACTGTCACCACCGCCCGATTGGACCTGGCGGGCGCCATCAGCGGCGCCGGCGGCATCACCAAGCTCGCGTCGGGCAACGAGGGCGTGCTCGCCTTGACCGGGGCCGCCGCCAACACCTATCTGGGGCCGACCAGGGTGAACGCCGGCGTGCTGGTCCTGGACAAAACCGCCTCCGACGGCGCTGTTCCGGGCGATCTGATCATCGGCGACGGCTACGGCAATGCGGGCGCCGATGCCGTGCGCCTCGAGCGCTCCAGCCAAATCGCAAATGGCGCCGCCGTCACCATCGCCAGCTCCGGCCAGCTCGATCTCGACGGCCATTACGACCGCATCGATGCCGTGACCGGCAGCGGCTCCATCACGCTGGGTTCCGGCCACCTCATCGCCGGCCACAGCGGCAGCAGCTTCACCTTCGACGGCCTGGTTTCGGGCGCCGGGTATCTTTGGAAGGTGGGAGCCGGCGCCTGGACCCTGACCGCGGACAACCCGTACCTCGGGCAGACCCGGATCGAAGGCGGCACGCTGCGGATCAACGGCTCGCAGCCTTCGAGCGACGTGCTGGTCTGGAACGGGGGCGTTCTCGGCGGCACGGGCGCCGTCGGCCGCGTGACCTCGACCGGCGGCGCGCTCTCGCCCGGCCTCAGCCCCGGAACTCTGACCAGCGGAGATGTCCTGCTGGACAGCTCGACGGAGTGCATTCTGGAGCTGGCCAATGCCGGCTCCGACCAGATGAATGTCCAGGGAAGCGTCGGCTTGGGCAGCGCCCGGCTGACTCTCTCCGCCGCCGGCCTCCTGCCCGAGGAAGGCCAGCCGTTCGTCCTCGTCAGCAACGACGGCGCGGACGCCGTGGCGGGGACGTTCGCGGGCCTGCCCGAAGGCGCGGTTGTCTCGGCGGGGCCGCGCCAGTTCCTCATCACCTACGCGGGCGGCAGCGGCAACGACGTGGTCCTCCTGGCCACCAACACCGCCGCGCTCCGCCCGGTTCTGTCCATCTCGCGCGCCGGCGCCGGCGTGACGCTCGCCTGGCCGCAATCCGATATTGGCTGGCGGCTCCACGCGGCGACCGACCTTGGCGCGGCGCCCATCCTGTGGACGGAGATCCCGCCGCCCTATGCCTCGAACCTGACCGACTGCATATTCACCGAGGCCGCTTCGGCGGGCTGCCGGTTCTACCGGCTGCACAGCCCGTGAGCCGCACGGCGGGACAGTAATCCATTTGACGCCACCCGGTCCGCCGGTTAAGGGTGAATCCATGAATAACAATCTCTGTTCCCGACGCGAGTTCCTGACGCAAACGGCCGGCGCGGCCGCGCTCCTGGCCTTGGCAGCCCCGGAGGGCTTCGCGGCTGCGGAGTCTCGCCGCGGCAGCCGGCGCATCCCGGTAGGCCTCCAGCTCTATTCGGTCCGGAACGATTGCGCCCGCGACCTCAAGGCCACGATCCAGGCCGTCGCGAAGATCGGCTACAAGGGGGTCGAGTTTGCCGGCTACTACGACCGGGACGCCAAGACGCTGCGCCAGTTGCTCGACGACAACGGCCTCCGATGCTGCGGCACGCACACGGGCATCGACACGCTGCTGGGCGACAGCCTTGCGAAAACCATGGAGTTCAATCGGACGCTGGGCAATCGATACCTCATCGTGCCCGGCCTGCCGGCATCCTACACGAAATCGAAGGCCGCCTGGCAGAAGACCGCCGCACTGTTCAATGAGCTGGCCGAGAAGGTCCGGCCCGAGGGTTTCCGTGTCGGCTACCACAATCACACGACGGAGTTCGTCGCCCTCGATGGCGAGCTGCCCTGGGACACCTTCTTCGGCGGGACTCGGCGGGAGGTGATCATGCAGTTCGACACCGGCAACGCCATGCACGGGGGCGGGGACGCCACGGTCTACCTCAAGCGCTATCCCGGCCGGGCCGCCACCGTCCATCTCAAGCCCTTCTCGAAAGCCAAGCCCAATGCCCTGATCGGCGATGACGAGCTGCCGTGGCCCGAGATCTTCCGCCTCTGCGAAACGACCGGCCGCACCGAGTGGTATATTGTCGAATACGAGAGCGACGCCTACCCGCCCTTGGTCAGCGTGGAGAAGACCTTCGAAGTCCTCCGCCGCTGGGGGAAAGCATAGCGGGCTGCCTTTCCAGGCGCTGCAAACCGCCGGCTCCGGATCCGTCCGGGCCGGCACCGAGGTGGATGGGTGTCGACAATCGCCGAACAACTGGCCCACCTGCCGCAGTTCAACCGGATGATCCTGCCGGATCTCTGGCAGCAGCAGGCAGTGGCCGCTTTGCGCCGCGGCGAGGATGTCGTCGTCCAGGCGCCCACCAGCGCCGGCAAGACGCTCATCTTCGAGCTCTGGTCCCACCAGGGCAAAGCCCGCGGCCCCGCCGTCTACACCGTCCCCACCCGCGCCCTGGCCAACGACAAGCTCGCCGAGTGGCGCGCGCGCGGCTGGAATGTCGGCATCGCCACGGGCGATCTCTCGGACAACCTCGACGCCCCCATCCTCGTCGCCACGCTCGAGACCCAGAAGCAGCGGCTCATCCGGGGCCTGGGCCCGGCCTTGCTGGTCGTCGACGAATACCAGATGATCGGCGACCCCGACCGCGGGCTCAACTACGAGCTGGCCCTGGCCCTGGCGCCCCCGCAGACGCAGCTGCTCCTGTTGAGCGGCAGCGTCGCCAATCCCCAGGACATCGTCCGCTGGCTGACCCGGCTCGGCCGCCGCGCCGTCCTGGTCCGCCAGGATGTCCGGCCCGTTCCGCTGGATGAGGTCCTGGTCGAGCAGCTCAGCTACTCGATTCCGCTGGCCATCCGCGGCTACTGGCCGCGCGTGGTGGCCAAGGCGCTCGCCGAAGGCCTCGGCCCGATCCTGCTCTTTGCCCCGCGCCGCCAGGCCGCCGAAGGTCTCGCCATCGAGCTGGCCCGATACCTCCCCAACCCCCACCCGCTGGCCCTCAGCCCCATCCAGAAGCAGCTCGTCGGCGATTCCCTGGCCCGCCTTCTCAAGTGCCGGATCGCATACCACCACAGCGGGCTGAGCTACGCCGCCCGCGCCGGCGTCATCGAGCCCCTCGCCAAATGCGGCCAGCTCCGCGTGGTCGTCGCCACCATGGGCCTGGCCGCCGGCATCAATTTCTCACTCCGCAGCGTCGCCCTCGCCGGCGAGTCCTACCGCCGCGATCTGCTCGAGCAGCCGCTGCGCCCCGACGAAATCCTCCAGATGTTCGGCCGCGCCGGGCGCCGCGGCATCGACGAGACCGGCTTCGTCCTCGTGACCGCCAACCAGATCCGCATGCGCGACGCCCATCCCATCCACCTGAGCCGATGCGGGATGGTCGATTGGAACACCCTCCTCAGCCTCATGGACGCCGCCGCCGCCCAGGGGCTCGAGCCCTACGCCGAGGCCGTCCGGATCCAGACCCGCCTCTTCTCGGCCAAACCGATCTTCCTCGGCGTCGAGCATTCCCTCGAAAGCCCGGACACCCCGTGCGGCCTCAAGACCGATGCCGAGCGAGCTCGCCATGTCCGCCATCGCATCCGCCAGCTCCGCAACAGCCGCGGCCAGTGGCAGCCGTATCCGCCCTGTACCGAGCATCCCCTGGCCGACATCCGCGTCCTCGAGAACGCGCCGCCCCCCGATCCCGGATCTCATGGCACGGACGACCGGGCGGCTCCTGTTCGTCTCCGGCCCGCCCTGAGCGTGCCGGCCGCTCTCGAGCGGGCGGGCACCGGCGCCCTGGTCGTCCTCGATGAGCGCGGCGGCCTTCCCACCTACGGCCGGGCGGTCACCGTGGCCGAGCGCTTGGACCCGGATCGCCTCGTCCTGCCCAAATGGATCCGGCGCCTGATCCAGTGGCCTCGCCGACAGGTGGCGGCGGCCCTTTGGCCGGACGCCCTCGCTCCCCGGATCCGGGACGCCCTTGCCGGCCAGCGGACCCCCCTGGTCCGATTCGACGAGCAGCCGCACAAAATCCTCGCCTGCGTCAGCCTGGCCCAGATGACGTTGCGCGTTCCGGCTGATGCCCACGGCGTCCCTCTGTGGCGGCCGCCTGAGCGCCAGGTCATGTCGCCCGATTGCGCCGGATGCTCGCATGCCGATGACTGCCGCCAATGGTCCACCGCAACCGGCGTCGCCATGCTGTGGCGCCGGCTCGGCCTCGTCGATACCGGCGGCGTCCCCACCCGGCGCGGGCGCATCGTCAGCTTCTTCAGCCAGGGCGACGGGCTGGCCATCGCCGCCGCTCTCGAGGATCTGTCCTATCCGGTCGAGGAGCTCGTATACGACCTCGCCAACCTCGATGCCGGCTTCCGGTTCTGCGGCGAGGACAACCGCTGGGGCGGCCGCCTCGCCAACGCCTGCCACCGGCTGTTCGGCCTTCACACCGTCCCCGGCTATCTCGAGAATGGGCTCCCCCCGAAATACGGCGATGGCGCCGGACAAATCGTCGCCTCAATCCACCAGAATCCCCTCGCCAAACACGAGTGCGTCACGGATCAGCTCGGCCCCGGCGACATCGATCGGATCGTCATCGAGTGGCGGAGCCTGCTGCGCCGGATCGCCCACGCCCCCGCGCTTGACGATCCCCGCTGGCAGAAGCTCCAATCGCTGGCCCGCACCATCCTCCACGAGACACACTCCCCCACCCTCGTCGACCTTCCGCCGCTCGAATACGACCAGACCCGCCGGATCGATCACTGCCTGATCCTCCGCCGATCATGACGGCGATCGAACAGCTCAAGACGCTCCTGCCCCAATGCGTCCTGGCCGATCAGGTCCGGCTGGGATCGCGCCTGGCCCGGATCCTCTCGGCTCCCCGCCTGCCGGCCGCGGCTCCGGCCATCGTCCAGCGCCTGCTCGACCAGGCCCGGCACTCCATCCGCCTCCGCCACGAGCGGGCGCGGCTCGCCGGCCGGATCCGCTACTCCGCCGACCTCCCGATCACCGCCCGTCGCGAGGAGATCGTCACCGCCATCCGCGCCCATCCCGTGGTCATCCTCGCCGGGGAAACCGGCTCCGGCAAGAGCACGCAGCTTCCCAAGATGTGCCTGGAGGCGGGCTTCGGCGCGCGCGCCATGATCGGCTGCACCCAGCCCCGGCGGGTCGCCGCCGTCTCGCTCTCGCGCCGCATCGCCGAGGAGCTCGACGTCGAGTGGGGCGGCCCCGTCGGCTGCCAGATCCGCTTCGCCAGCCATACCCGGCCCGAGACGTCGATCAAGCTCATGACCGACGGCATCCTGCTCGCCGAGATCCAGAGCGATCCCGCGCTCGCTCAGTACGAGGTCATCCTGCTCGACGAGGCCCACGAGCGCTCGCTTAACATCGATTTTCTCCTCGGCTATCTCAAGGGCCTCCTCGAACGCCGCAACGATCTCAAGCTCCTCATCACCTCCGCCACGATCGATACCCGGCCCTTCTCCGCCGCTTTCGGCCGCGCCCCTGTCATCGAGGTCTCCGGCCGCATGTTCCCCATCGAGACCATCTATCGACCCATCGACGAGCAGGCCGAGGAAACCGGGGACCAGACCTACATCGACGCCGCCGTGGCTGTGGTCCAGGAGATCGTTGGCGGCCGTGGCGCCGGAGACATCCTCGTGTTCATGCCCGCCGAGCGCGACATCCGCGAGACGCGCGACCGCCTCGAGGCCTCCCTGCCCGCCGAGGCCGATCTCATCCCCCTGTTCGGCCGGCTCAGCGCCGCCGAGCAGCAGCGCGTGTTCGCCCCCTCGACCCGCCGGAAGATCGTCATCGCCACGAACATCGCCGAGACGTCGCTGACGATCCCGGGCATCCGTTACGTGGTCGACACCGGGCTGGCGCGGATCAGCCGCTACAATCCCCGAACCCGGACCCGGCGTCTCCCTGTCGAGCCGATCTCCCAGAGCAGCGCCGACCAGCGCCAGGGCCGCTGCGGGCGGATCTCGAGCGGCGTCTGCTACCGCCTGTTCTCGGCCGCCGATTTCTCCGAGCGCCCCCTCTACACCATGCCCGAGATCCAGCGCGCCAACCTGGCCGAGGTCATCCTGCGCCTGGAGGCGTTCCGCCTCGGCGCCATCGAGTCGTTCCCGTTCCTGGATCCGCCCGCTCCCGCTGCCATCCAGGCCGGCTACCAGCTTCTCCAGGAGCTGGGCGCGCTCGACGAGCACCGCCAGCTGACCCCGCTGGGCCTCGAGCTGGCCCGGCTCCCCATCGATCCCACCATCGGCCGCATGATTCTCGAGGCCCGGCACGAAAACGCGCTCCCGGAAGTCCTGGTCATCGCCGCCGGCCTCAGCATTCAGGATCCCCGCGAGCGCCCCCTCGACCAGCAGGCCAGCGCCGACGCCGCCCAGCGCCGGTTCCAGGATCCCAGCTCCGATTTCCTCGCCCTCCTCAATATCTGGAACGCCTATCACGACACCTGGGACACCCTCAAGACCCAGAACCAGCTCCGCAAGTTCTGCCGATCCCACTTCCTCTCCTACCGGCGCATGCGCGAATGGCGCGACCTCCACGCCCAGCTCGAGGAATCCCTCGCCGAGCTCGGCGGATTCCAGACCCCGCCCGCTCCTGCCAGCCCGGCTGCCATCCATCGATCGATCCTCACCGGCCTCTGGAGCAACGTTGCGCGCCGCGCGGAGAGGAACCTCTACCAGATCGCCGGCAGCCGCACCGCCATGATCTTCCCCGGCTCCGGCCTGTTCCATAAAACCGCGTCCTGTCCAAAGACCCCCGGCGGCGCGGCCCCGCGCGGCAGGGTTGCAAACGCCGGGTCAGGGGACCCGGCCTACACGGCGGCCGACGCGCGCAATGTAGGCCGCGTGCCCTCACGCGGCGGGGCTGCAAACGCCGCTTCAGGGGACCCGGCCTACACGGCGGCCAACGCGCGCAATGTAGGCCGCGTGCCCTCACGCGGCGAAGCCTCTAACCCTGCATCTCACCAGCCCGACTGGCTCGTTGCCGGCGAGCTGGTCGAAACCTCGAGGCTCTTCCTCCGCACCGCTGCCGCCATCGATTCCGCGTGGATTCTCGAGCTTGCCCCCCACCTCTGCCGGCGCAAACACCGGGATCCGCGCTTCGATCCGTCTTCCGGCCGCGTCCTTGTCAATGAGACGGTGACCCTGAACGGCCTCACCGTCCAGGATCATTCCATCCCGTTCGAGCGCGTGGATCCGGAAGGGGCCGCGGCTTTGTTCATCCGCGCGGCCCTGATCGAAGAACAGATCCGCGACCACTGGGCGGCCTCCCATCCTCCTCCCGCAGCCGCCGAGGTCGCGAGGCCCGCCGCAGCCGCCGACGCCAGGAGGCGGCTCGATCTTGATGACCCGGCTCGGTCTTCCACCGAGCTGGTTGGCCCGCCCTCAGCTGTCGCTCCCCTCTATCGGTTCCTCGAACATAACCACCAGCTCCGGCAGAAGATCGAGATCTGGCAAACCCGGCTTCGGCACCGGGTGATCCCCGATCTCGATGCCGTTTTCGAGGCCTTTTACCGGCAGCAGATGCCGCCGGTTTCATCCGTCGTCGCCCTGAACCGTCTCCTCCGCGAACAAGTCCACCGGGCGCCATCGTTCCTCCACGCCCAGCCCGCCGATCTCCTCGGCGATCACGCCGCCGAATTCGATTTAGAGCGATTCCCGGACACGGTCCCCGTGGGCGATCAATCGCTGCCAGTGACCTATTCGTATGCGCCGGGCCAGGACCACGATGGCGTCACGCTCCACCTCCCCGTCACCCTTGCCGAAGTGATCGAGCCCGGCCTCCTCGAGTGGCTCGTGCCATGCCTTCGCGAGGAGCGGCTCGTCCACATGCTCCACCACCTGCCCAAATCCATCCGCCGCCAGCTCCTGCCCCTCGCCCCCAAAGCCCGCGAAATGGCTCGAGCACTCGCACCCCGCGATTCCCATTATCTGAAAGCCGTCAGCCGCTTCGTTCTCGACCATTACGGCGTCGCCGTTCCCGTGGCGGATTGGCCCGCAGCCGATCTCCCATCCCACCTCCAGCCGCGGCTCGAGGCGGTCGGCCCTCAGAGCCAGCCGCTGGCCGCCGACCGCGGCCTCGAGGCCCTCCGCGACCGACTCTCCCGCCACGATTCCACCGCCGAATCCGATGCCTGGCAGCGCGCCGTCCGCCAGTGGGAGCGCTACCGCCTCACCCACTGGACCCTGGGCGATCTTCCCGAATCGATCCTCGTCGCCGAAATCGCTGGCTTCCCGCTGCGTGCCTTTCCCGGGCTTGACCTCGATCAGGGCGACGTCCACCTCCGCCTGTTCCGTGCGGCCGCCGATGCCGCCCGGGCCACTCGATCGGGTCTGCCACGGCTGGCCGAGCTCGTCCTCGCCCGCGATCTCGCCTGGCTGATGAAAGACCTCCGCCAGGCCTGCCGGCGCCAGGTCCTCTGCGCAACGCTCGGCCCCATCGAACCGTTCATCCACGATGCCGAGTGCCACTTCCGCGCTCATCTGCTGGTCGATCCGCCCCTGCCGCCCCTCACCGCTGCCGGGTTCGCCTCTTTCATCGACCGCGCCCACCTCGAGATCCGAGACCTCGTGCCCCGGTTCTCCGATCGGCTGGGCCAGATCCTCGAGCTCCGGCAGCAAATCCTCCTTCATCGCCGTCCATACTCCACCCTGCGCGCCGACCTCGAGCGCCTTGTCCACCCGGGTTTCCTTCGCTCGACCCCGTTCGCGCGTCTGGCTCACATCATCCGATACCTTCGCGCGCTGGTCATCCGTTCCGACCGCGCCGCCTTGAGCCCCGCCAAGGACGCCGAGAAAGCCGCTCGAGTTGCGCCCTATCTCGATTGCCTCCGCCTGACTCGAGCGGCCGCGGAATCCAGCGATTCCATCCGCACCCTCTGGATCGAGCTCCGCTGGCTCATCGAGGAGTTCAAGGTCTCGACCTTCGCCCAGGAGCTCGGCACCGCGACGACTGTCTCTGCCAAGATCCTCGATGCCCGCGCCGCCGCCCTGCGGGAAGCTGCCCGATGACAAGCTGCCCGCCGACACCACCCGCTCTCCTGCAAACCTGCTCTGATTTCCCTCGCCCCGCACAGCAGGGGGAGGGACAGGGAGAGCGTTGCTGACAAACGACCTGTCACGCATCGGGGCCATGAACCGTGTTGATAGGGCTTTAGCCCGCTGCCGCGTGTTCAGCCTGTCGCGTGTTGCAGCGGCCTGAAGGCCGCGCCCCGGCAGGGCAGGTTCATGGGGAGGGACAGGGAGGGGGCCATATTGCCTCGATTTCATTCCCTTTCCTGGGTTCCTGATTTCCCAATGAATTTCTTCTTCGCGGTGAAATCTCTTCTCCGCGGTGGCCAACAGCACTTTCCGCCTTCTGATCCGATCAATGAACATTCGTAATGGATATTGACTTTGACGACGCTTCCGTTTCAATCAACCGCACACAACTCGATTCACCCCAACACCTATGAAACGAACCATCGCCTGGATGGCCGTCGTAATCTTTTCCTTGTGCGCCGCCTCGGCCATGGCGGAAATCAAAGTCGATGTCGGCGGCTCGCCCTCCGGCGGCCCCCCGGCCCCCGCTCAGGAGGGCTGGATCGGCTGGATCACGCCCGACCGGGTTGGCAACACGGCTCTCTCTCACGAGTTCTCCGCCGATTTCGATGCGTCGTTCACGGTGGCGTTCGACAGCGTCGACACCCGCCAGCGCAGCACGGTCAACGCCGGCATCCCGCTCGCCCAGATGCTCACCACCGCGTTCAAACGTTCGACCCCAATCGTCATGCGATTCCAGGGGCTCGCTGCGGGCTCCTACGAGCTCAAGATGTGGCATCACGACGGCAACAACGACGCCAAGCCCACCATCGACATTGTGGTCACCGATGCCGATAGCGCCGATCGCCTCGCTGTCGACGATCTCAAACAGAGCTGGGGGACCGGCCCCGTGCTCAGCCAGTTCGGCGGCTCGCAGGTCGGGCCTCCCGATCCTGTCATCTCCACCGTCGCTTTCCGCTCCGACGGCGTCAACGAGGCCGTCGTCACCGTTCGCGACAACGATGACGTCGGCTCTCTCTACCCTGGCGCCGGATCGAACTTGAACGAGAGTTTCATCGCCGGGTTCCAGCTCTCGCAAGGATCCGCTCCCGTCGACATCCTCCCCACGGTCAACCGCCTCACGAGCCAGCCCTTCGGCTTCACGATCGACCTCACACAGACCCCTCCCCGCCTCGTCAACACCAATACCGTCCAGGTCGCGCTCGATGGCGCCGCCGTCCCCGTCGAGATTCTGGTCTCGAACGAGCTGGTCCGGATCCTTTACTCTCGCACCAACATCTTTCCCTCAGGCTCGACCCATCCCGTCGAGCTCGCCTTCGATGTCACCGGCACTCCCGCCACCAACCTGACCGCCAGCCTGAGCTTTGTTGTGCCTGTCTATCGGACGCTCGGCGCCCAGCTCGCGCGCCCGGCCGGCACGGTCGATCTCGACACCTCGGGCTTCCGGATCCGCGCCCACCAAACCCGCTTCGACGCCTCCCTCACGCACAACATCACCCGCGCCGAGAACCAGATTCGCGGCCAGTTGATCGATCCCCTGACGGGTCAGCCCTATGCGAACCACATCACAGGCGGGCCCGAGTTCATCGACGAGGATTATCTGAATTGGGACCTGCAGCAGGCGGGCTCGGGCAATTTCTCCTGGCTGAACAACTATTTCGACGAACCCATCCCGGGCCTTCCTGGCGACGAGTTTTCCGGCGACAACGCCGCGTTCGAGATGCTGACCCATCTCGAGCTCAAGGCCGGCCTGCACACGCTCGGCGTCAACAGCGACGACGGCTTCCGCATCAGCCTCGGCCAGGCGCCCCAGGACCTCTTCGCCCCTCAGCTCATGGCCGTCAATGGCACCCGCACCGCCGCCAACACCACCACCCTCGTCTATGTCCCCACCGATGGCCTTTACCCCATCCGCTTGCTCTACTTCCAGGCTTGGGACGGCGTCGCAAGCCTCGAATTCTTCTCCGTCGACGCCCAGGGAAACAAATGGCTCATCAACGACCGCGCCCAAACGAATGCGATCAGGGCCTATCGAAACTACACCGGCCCCGCCCTGCCCTATGTCCAAAGCGTCAGCCCCGCCGCCAATGCCGCCACGCTCCCCGTCGATACCGCCATCGAAGCCCGCCTGGTCGACCTCGGCAGCAACCCCGTCAAAATGTATCTCAACGGCGCCGAGGTCGCGCCCACCTCTCAAACCGTCAGCAATGTGACCACCCTCCGCTATCAGCCGCCTGAACCGCTGGCCCAAGGCCTCCTTTGCACCGTCGGAATCGCCTATGGATCGAGCTCGAACTCGTGGTCCTTCCGCACCATCCGCGGCCCCAAGATCGCCCTCGTGGTCGCGAACCCGGACAGCCTCAACCCCAGCGACGCCGGCGTCAAAGCGCGTCTCGAGACGTTCGGGTTCGAGGTCGTCCCCCTGGATGATAACACGGCCCAGGTCGAGGATCTTCAGGACATGATCCTTCTGATCACATCCGCGACGCTCAGCTCGGGGAATGTCGGCGGGCGGTTCACTCTGGTCCCGATCCCGATCCTGAACTGGGAAGTCGGCCTCCAGAACGACTACCTCATGACCCTCGACGGCAGCGCCGATCATGACGAGCCCAGCGGTCAAACCACGATCGACATTGTCAATCCGGCGCATCCCATCGCCGCCGGATTCACCGCCGGCCCGCTGGTTGTCGTCAGCAGCGCGCAGACCTTCACCTGGGGCCTGCCCAATACCAACACCGCCGATGTGATCGCCACCATCGCGAACAATCCGAGCCAGCCTTGCATCTATGCATACGAGACCGGCGATCTCATGATCGACGGCGCCACGCCGGCGCCCGGGCGGCGCGTCCACATCTTCCTGCAGGAAAATGCCTTCGCCAGCTTGAACCCGGCTGGCCTCAAGCTCTTCGACGCCGCCGCCAGCTGGGCCCTTGGCCAGCCCCTGGTGATGCCCGAAGCCAAATTCGATCCTCCGGCATGGCAGGGCGGCCAGGTCCGGATCTCATGGACCGGCCCCGGCGTTCTCGAGTTCGCCGACTCGATTGGCGGGGCCTGGACGCCTCTGCCCAACGCGCCGAACCCGCTCCTGGCCGATCCGGCCCTGCCCGCACGGTTCTATCGGATCCGGCAGTAGAGCCGGGGGGCGCGATCGCTCCGCCGCCCAGGATCAGACCTCGAGAACCTTCTCGAACTTGGTGAGGTTGCGGGGATTCGAGTGGGTGATGAGGGCGACGTCTTCGAGGCGGACGCTGCCGACGTCGGGGTAGTAGAGCCCGGGCTCGACGGTGACGACATGGCCGGGAAGCAGGGTGTCGGCGGAGCCGGGGCCGATGCGGGGGCTTTCGTGGATTTCGAGGCCCAGGCCATGGCCCAGGCCGTGAAAGAAACCCTGCAACCGGCCGTTGTGGCGTCTGGTCTTGTAGCCTTCGCTTGAAAAGAACTCCTGGACGGAGCGATGGACCATCTCGCAGGGGGTATGGGAGCGGAGGAGGGAGAGGGCCAGGCTCTGGGCGCGGCTGACTGCATGGTAGAGCCGGCGGACGGCTTCGCTGGCCCGGCCGCGGACGATGGTCCGGGTGATGTCGCCGCAGTAGCCGGTCTTTTGGGAGCGGGGGAACACGTCGATGATGATGGGCTGGTGGGCGCGGAGGGCGCCATGGCCATGCTCGTGGGGCTCGCTGGCCTGAGCCCCGCCCGCTACGATGGTGTGCGCCGCGAACCCGCCGGCTTGGAGGATGGCAACCTCGATGACGGTCCGAAGCCGCTCCGAGGTGAGGGGCAGATTCCGGTATTGGAGCCGGCCGTTCCGGGCGATCTTCGAGGACCGGAGCACCTGGATGGCCTCGGCAAGCCCCACCTCCGCCATGGTCAGGGCAGCGCTGATCTTCTTGATTTCGTCGGCGCGCTTGATTTCGCGCTGGGGCAGAAACGGGCCTTTCTTGACTTTGACCTTGATGTGGAGGCGGCGCAGGCGTTGGGCGATGCCGTGGGGGAACGCCGGGGAGACGAGCACCTTGCGCCGGCGGTGGGCTTGAAGGACCTGCTGGATGACTTCGGCGATGTCAGGCTGATGCCGGCCGGACCGCTCGAGACGGCGGACGCACCGGCTCAGGCTCAGGATCCGGCAGTGGCGCGCCAGGCGCCGGGCCCGGTCCACCTCCAGGTCGGGCAGCACGATCACGGGCCGCCGGCCCAGCGCCAGAAAGATGAACGGGTCCGGCACGAACATGCCCACCGCGTAAAGCATGTCGGCATTGTGCTCGCTGTCGGCGACCATCAGCAGATTGTCGCGGCTCATCGGCGTGATCATAGATCGGGGGCGCGGGCGGGCAAGGGCTAGCGCGGCAGGGCGGGCGAGAGAAAGTAGAGCCGGCCGGATTCGGGCGGAGGCCATCCCATGCCCAGATCGATCTTCACCTTGTTGTGGCGGGATTCGGCCAGCCAGCTGAAGATGTCGAACAGCGGCGCAGGTGGATCGTAGCGGACGAGGTTGGCATTCGGGATGCCGGCCAGCTTCAAGGCGCGCTGCACGGCGGCCTTGAAATCGCCGAGCTCGTCGATGAATCCCAGGTCGCAGGCCTCGCGCCCCGACAGGATCCGTCCGTCGGCGAACTGTTCCCAGTTCCGGCTGAGTGCCTTGGCCTCCTCGGGATTCCGTCTTCGGGCCGGATCGCGGCCGTCCCGGACGACCTGCTTGAAATGGTCGAAGGTCCGGTCGATGAGCGTCTGGACCATGGCGCGCTCCTCGGGCGCGATCTCCTCCTCGCGCTTGCTGCCGCTGAGCATGTCCTTGAAACGGCCGCTCTTGTAGACCTCGGGCCGGACGCCGACCTTGTCGAGAAGGCCCCGGTAATTGAAGCCGTGCATGATGACGCCGATGCTGCCGGTAAGCGTGAGCTCGTGGGCGAGAATCCAGCGGCAGGGCGCGCTGATGTAATAGCCGCCGGAGGCAGCCAGACCGCCCATGCTGGCCACGACCGGCTTGTCCGTTTCGTTCTGGAACTCGATCAGCGCGCGATACATTTCATCGGCGGCCATGACTTCTCCGCCCGGCGAGTCGACCCGGAGGATGACGGCCTTGACGGCGGTGTCGGCGGCGGCGCGCTTCAACTGCTGGACCAGGAGGTTGACCGAGTTGTAGGTGTCGCTTTGGAGATAGCCGCCGGTGATGAGGCCCGAGACCTCGAGGACGGCGATCTTGCTCGAGCTGCGGTTGTTCTCGATCAAGGTCTCGTCCAGAGCCACCAGAGCCGGCCCCATCCCGAGCGACCGGGGCAGGAGGTGAATGCCCGTCTCCACCACGACACCCAGGAGGAGAAAGACGAGAACCACCGCCGTCACAATGCCCAGGATGAGCCATCCGCGCCCCGCGGGGCGCCGGGAATGGGATGGCGCCGGCGCCATGGGAGGCGGCGCGGGGTACACCGGCGGAGGTTGGTCGTCCATACCGGGCGAACCCTATCCGATGGCGCAGCCGATCGCAAGCTTTCGCCGGGGAGGGGCGGGTCAGGGCCGCCGCCGGTACTGCTCGAGGCGCTCCTGGATCTCGCGGGCGAACTCCTCGTTCCGGGCCGCCACAGCCAGAGCCATGGCCCGCTCGGCGCACCGGGCTGCGTCGGACCACTGGCCAGCCCGGGCGTAGGGTCTGTGCAAAAATTACTTCCGATTTTGGCGGGAGCGCCGCCGGGCCAGA
>ENA-UOWG01000424-UOWG01000424.1-activated-sludge-metagenome-genome-assembly--contig:-NODE-424-length-56587-cov-7.207192_pt1 | contig 56587 bp, 44 predicted proteins | sample MGYA00238147_ERZ761563 | MGnify/ENA primary metagenome ERZ761563 (study PRJEB28884, sample SAMN05720216) | anaerobic digester metagenome | isolation source: active sludge of municipal...
GGATCGAGTGAATGACAGCCGATGTCACCGAGAGCTCCTGTGCCATAATCCCCCCAGCCCCTCCATACAAAGGGATGATATGCAGGATTGAAGGGACGCTCGGGTGCAGGTCCCAGGAAAAGATCCCAGTCCAGTTCAGGAGGAACCGGCGGAGTATCTGAAGGGCGTCTTACTCCCTGAGGCCAGTATATCTTTAACAATCCATTATTCGGACGATCGGTCCACACATGAACCTCACGAATTGGTCCTATCACTCCGTCCCATATCATTTCACGCAATCGTCTTGGCCCATCTGATGCCTGACCCTGATTACCCATCTGGGTGGCAACCTTGTATTGCTTTGCTGCCTTAGCCAGTGTTCTTGCTTCCTGAACAGTCTGGGTTAAAGGTTTCTGGGTATAGACATGTTTGCCTCTCCTCATAGCCTCCATACTGATGACAGCATGGGTATGATCAGGAGTGGCGATAATAACAGCATCAATATCCTTCTGGTTGTCAAGCATTTTCCTGTAATCTTTGTACTGCTTTGCTTTAGGATACCTTTTAAAGATCTTCTGTGCCGGCTCACGCCAGTCAACATCACAGAGTGCGACGATATTTTCCGTCTTCTCTACATTTTCAAGGTTAACACGACCCATCCCCGCAATACCAACTCCAGCAATGTTAAGCTTGTCGCTTGGTGCTATATGACCAAGTCCGGAAACTGCCCTTGCCGGAATTATTGTCAATCCGGCGAGCGCTGCAGAAGATGTTCCAATGAACCCCCTCCTGCTGATCGGTTTTGAAGTGTTTTTGCTCATGACAAGGATATTTAAATTTCGAAACTTAATTATCTGTATTACAGCAGATCCCTATTTCTTCAGAAAATATATTTCACAATTTACAATAACCCCCCTTTCAATTTCCCCCCACGGGGGGAAACGGGTTCTATACCTTATTATTAGTTATTTTACCGGCCAGTCATCTGTTCTGAAAGAGGATGCAGGTATTCCTTCAGTATTGAAAAGATCTCCGACGATAAAGTCCTTGAATGCGTAACGCACAGCAACAGGAGTATTTACAAATTTTGAAACAACTGTAACACCCTGACCGGCAATGAAAGCTTCAGCAGGGTAGAACACTTTGTTTTCACCTGCAACTTCAAAGCAGCTGAGCTCTTTACCAAAAGATGTAAGTCCGTTCACTGCGTTATCAAATGTAAGCTTTACCAGCTGGCCTTCGATTTTCATTTCTTTCAGCACAGGACCATCGGCGGCGAAACCTTTTTTGCCATAGGTCTTTGCAAGCGCCTGGTATGCAAGCCTGTCGCCTCCTGCTTTCTTATCAGCAGGATGAATACAAAACTCCTCACCCAGGTCCATGATGCAGGCCATTCCTATATTACTGATTGAAGTTGAAGCCTTAAGCATCGCTTCCCTGATATATGCAGAATTCAGTCCGGTATTACCATAATTATATGGTGCAACCTGAACATAGTAAAACGGGAATTCCCCGACGCCCCATAATGAACGCCAGTTTTCAACAAGCCCCGGAAGAAGCTTAACATATTTTTCCGGTTCATTCCTGTTCGATTCGCCCTGGTACCATATTGCGCCCCTTATGCCGTAGCCAACCATCGGATTTACCATTCCATTGAACAGGACAGTTGGCAGTTGAGGAGAAAGTGTACCAGTAAGGTTTTTATCAGGAAGAGTCAGAAAATCAAAATTCTTTATACCTGCTTCACTCATCCAGGGTTCAATCCTGGTACCTCCCCAGCTTGTATTAATAAGGCCGACCGGCACATCAAGGGCCTTATTGAGCATAAGTCCGAAGAAATATGCAGTAGCGCTGAAATTGCTTACAGTTTCAGGCTCACAAAGCTGCCAGCTTCCTTCAAAATTATCCTGAGGCTGAAGATTTGTGGCTTTTGTTACAGAGAACAGCCTGACAGAAGGATTTTCAGAGATTGCAATAGCCTCATTCGAACCGAGTACCGGCTGATTCATATAACCTTTAACAGGCATCTCCATGTTCGACTGACCCGAGCAGACCCATACTTCACCGATAAGTACATTCTTAAATTTGATTGTATTGCTCTCACTTACAGTTACTTCATAAGGACCTCCTGCTGAAGGAGTCGATACTTTAACCTTCCATTTTCCATCACTTCCTGCTTTGGCTGTATAGCTTTTCTTATTCCAGGAAGTGCTTACTTTAACTGTTGCATTCTTTCCTGCTATTCCGAAAAAGGCAACATTTGTCTTCTGTTGAAGCACCATATTGTCAGAAAATATTGCAGGGAGTTTAACCTGGGCATTCAGTGAAATTGTACTGAGGACCAGGAAAAAAAGCATTGTTAATAAATTAACAGATCTTTTCATATTTAAATATTTAAGATATAAATTTTAAAAAAGCAGGAATATGGAGATAGCATATCTTATTTAACCACAAAGGACACAGAGGAATATCACAAAGAACACAAAGGTTTAATATTCTGACTCATAACTCTGCGCTACCTTATTACCTGTTGCACTTCTTGGTTAAGAGTTGCTTTTCCAACAGTCCATTTAAATTGAAGTTATTATATTTCATTACCAATCACATAGGGCTTCCTGTAATTCCTGGTGAGCATCAGGTCGGCTTCAGGATCATTTGCAAATTTCTCATATTCGCCCATGAATTTCAGCTCTCTTCCAAGCCTGTAAGAAATATTTGCCAGGATGGGAAGTGATGATGAGAGATGTCCTTCCAGAATGTCGGCATGCAGATCGTCGTTATTGCCTGACCGTATTGCGTCAATGAAATTTGCATAGTGCTCTGTGCCGCCCGGAGCTGCAAGATAGACGCCCGCCTTATTGTCCTCAGCTGGTTTTGCAGCGGAAAGGGCTGAACCGGCAAATGGCTCCTTCTCTCTCTTCCTGAAAGCCTTCCATGTTCCTTCATTGAGTTCCATGTATCCTTCAGTGCCATAAAAGGTATTACCTATTCTTATATCAAGACTTGATTCTCCGTTTGTATATCTTCCTCTTGTTTCAAACTCCAGCATCTTTCCGTCAGCATATTTGAACAGGGAAGTCTGGGTATTGGGAGTTTCCTGGGCACATTCTTCAGGATCGATACCAAAAATACCACCTGTAGAATAAACTGAAACAGGATGTTCATTTTTATTCAGTCCCCATCTTGCTATATCAAACTGATGAGGTCCCTGGTTACCTGTATCGCCATTGCCTGTATCCCAGAACCAGTGCCAGTTATAATGCAGTCTTTTTTCATTGTAAGGCCTGTATGGAGCCGGCCCCAGCCACTGATCATAATGAAGGGTTGATGGAGGAGTGCTGTCTTTTGCAATTCCGAAAGAATCGCGTGGTTTATAGCAGTTCCCTTTAGCCATGAACACCTCACCTATTCCTCCTTCGTGGAGAAATTTCATTGCAGCAATCACATTTGCTATTGACCGGTTCTGAGTGCCAGTCTGTACTCTTACATTATATTTTCTGGCAGCTTCTACCATTTTTCTTCCCTCAAAGAGGTTATGGGAAGCAGGCTTTTCAACAAAGACATGTTTACCTGCCTGACAGGCCCATATTGTTGCAAGCGCATGCCAGTGATTGGGAGTGGCAACTGAAACGGCATGTATCTCCTTGTCAGCAAAGACTTTCTGCATATCCCATTCTGTCAGTGGCTTTGCACCACCCTTATCCTGTATTGCCTTTACCTTGTCAGCAAAGAACTGTTCATCTACATCGCAGATTGTTTTCAGGTTTATATTCCTGCTTTTTGCAAGAGCCATCCATGAATTGATATGGTCTCCACCCCTGCCCCTGAGCCCTATAACAGCCATATTGATCCTGTCATTTGCACCGGGGATCGCAGAATAAGACCTTGCGCTGAATCCCATTCCGCCGATAGCTATCCCGGCAGTACCAAGAACACTTGTCTTGATGAAATCTCTACGTTTTGTCATTGCGTTAAGAGTTTTTGTTAGTTATTTAACTTGTTTATAATATTATAGTCCGAAGTCTGAAGTCCGAAGTCTGAAGTCTGAAGTCCGAAGTCCGAAGTCCGAAGTCTGAAGTCCGAAGTCTGAAGTCCGAAGTCCGAAGTCCGAAGTAATCTTCCGTCTTCCGTCTTCTGTCTTCTGTCTACAACGTCCATTTCCTGATTTTATATCCTCTGAAAGCATAAAACACAAGGTACAGATAACATGGCAGCAGCACCCAGTAGGCATGATACAGGGAGAAGTGATCAGCGAAATAGCCATAGGCAATTGGAACAAGTGCGCTTCCGCAAAGGCCCATTATAAGTACTGATCCTCCCTTCTTTGTAAATCGTCCGAGCCCGTCAAGGGCAAGCGGCCATATAGTTGACCACATAAGTGAATTTGAGAGCCCAAGAATAACAAGTATCCATATTGAAGGATGAGAAGTATGGCCAAGAAATGTCACCTCTCCTCCTACAATAAAGAATACGAAGGTAAGGACTGTTGCAGAAGTGGTGCATATCCTGAGAACATTCAGATGATTCATAAACCTGGGTATCAGTACAATACCCATCAGAAAGCCAAACATTGTAACACCCAGGATATATGAGGGGAATACTTTTGCCTCCAGCAAGGGGATATTGATCGACTGTGCATAGGCGATAACTGTATTGATTCCCGTGACCTGTGAGCCTACATGCAGGAATATTGCAAGGGTCCCAAGAATGACATGAGGAAACTGCATAATGCTTGTTTTCTCTGAATTCACTGCTGCTTCAGTTTTATTCTCCTTGTTCGTATCAATCTCCGGTAAAACCGAATAACGGATAAACAATCCCATGAGAAACAAGACAACTGCAGTGCAGGCATAGGGTACAATTACCCTCTTGATGACTTCATCGAGCACACCATTACGGGTAACTTCATCCATCAGCGGAATCTGTTTGAACAACTCATTGTCAGTGGGTCTGAGAATTGCGGCAGCAAGCAGCAAAGGAGCTATAATGCCTGCAGTTTTGTTGAAAACACCCATAATGCTCATCAGCTGGGCGGCCCTCTCCTTCGATCCGAGAATTGTAATGTAGGTATTTGCGGCAGGCTGAAGTATTGCCAGTCCGGTCCCTATTGAAAAAAGGCCTATAAGGAATATACCATAAGTTCTTGAAAATGCTGCAGGAATAAATATCAGAGCACCAGTAGCCATTATCCATAATCCGATCATTATTCCTCTTTTGAAACCCACTTTCTCGAGCAATGTGGCTGCAGGAACAGCCATAACCAGGTAGGCAATATAAAATGCAAATGCAACAAGCAGCGACTGAGTATTATTAAGTTCACACGCAACTTTAAAATAAGGTATCAGAATTGCATTAATCCAGGTAGTGAATCCGAAAATAAAAAAGAGCAAAGCAATTATTGATATAGACAATACCTTTTTACGGGTAGATAATGAACCTGAATCTACTGTTTCAATACTTGACATAAAAGATCATTTATAAATCACTGAAAACTAAATTACCGGCTCCCAGCCCTTCTCATATTCCCTCGACCAGAGTTTCTGTGCATCCGGATCATTCAGTATATGACCGTTAGAAGGATCGATATTTAATGTATGGCCCGTTCTCTGGGCTATATTGCCCAGCTGTACAAGCAGCGTACTCTTGTGACCGCTTGTGATATCTGCATTCAGTTTTGTACCTTTTCTTATTGCATCCAGAAAGTTCACAATATGTACAGCATCGAGTCCGCCTGAAGGATTGCTCAGGTTTCTTGAATCGATTGCAGTTTCAGCCTTCACATCCTTAATTACCTTACCCTGAATATCATATACGGTATAGGCATTTCCTGCGTCGATCCTGAGAGAACCGTTTTCGCCGGCAAAAACAACTCCGACCATGCTTCCTTCTATTGGCCTTCCATTGCAGCTTACACCTTCCCATGTCATAGCTGTGCCATTGTCAAACTCAATTGATATTACCTGTGTATCAGGTGTTTCCCAGTCATCCTTATACCTGTACCGGCCACCTGCCGATGTAACTTTTACAGGATAATCAACTCCGAGTCCCCATCTGGCCAGGTCGGCATAATGTGTTCCGTTGTTAAGAGCCTCTCCTGTACCCCAGTTCCAGAACCAGTGCCAGTTATAGTGGATAAGATTATCCTTGAATGGCTTCCGTGGAGCAGGCCCCTGCCATAGTTCATAGTTGAGCCATGAGGGAACAGGGACTTCTTTTCCTGTTCCGATAGAAGGACGATTATTTGTATACCAGGTTTTTGCGAAATAAGGCCTTCCTATTATGCCAGATTTAAGCTCGGCAATACCGGCGGCAACATTAGGGAAGGATCTTCTCTGGTTACCCATCTGTATTATATTCCTGTATTTCTGAGCTGCAGCAACAAGCAATTCACCTTCGTGTGGATTATGGCTGCAAGGCTTTTCGAGGTACACATTCTTGCCTGCCTTCGAGGCAAGAATGGCAGCCGGTGCATGCCAGTGGTCGGGAGCAGCAACAACAAGAGCAGTTAACTGCTTATCTTCCAGAGCCTTCCTGAAATCAGAATAAGCCTTCGGACGTTTCTTTCCCAACTTTTCGATAGCATCTGAGCAGGTGGCTTCAGCCCTTGAATCAACATCACACACATATAATATCTCTACATTTTCCTGTTGTGCAAAACTTCCTGCCAGTGCCTTACCTCTTGAGTTGACACCCATCATTGCAACAAATATCTTGTCATTAGCTCCCAAAACAGATGAGTAGCTTTTTGCACTGAACCCGGGAAGAACACCACCAATGCTCACTGCAGCAACACCTGCAGCGGACTTCTTAATAAACTCTCTTCGACTGTTAGTCATATATTTTCAGAAATTACAGATTTAATAATTACGCTATTTTAATTTTTGCTGCTTTTTTCTCTGCCTCAGCTCTTACTTTGGCCACCTCAACGGGAATGCCTCCCTTCTTCTTGCTTACATCGGCAGCGGCCATGAAAGTGAAGATCTCAAGTGTTTCCTCCCTCTTCACAGGTTCAACACCAGTTTTGAAGAATTCAAGAATCTGAATAAGAAGAGGATCATATCCTGCATAGGTACCCAGCGACATGCTTCCCTTCTCTCCGAAAGCGGTTCCGCCATAGCCATGCTGACCTGAGCGTGTTCCTCTGAAAGTGCCTATACGACCGTCATTCCATACCCCGGCAACAAAATCTGTATCCTTTGTTGAAACACGTGTAACAGTCTGGCAGCCAGCACCCATCACTGCAATAAGAGCTTCAACTCCATGTATTCCGTACCAGAACAGATCGGGATGAGAAGGTTCAAGAGAACATGGTGAAAAAGTATCAGCACCTGTCACCTTGCCTATCTTGCCTTCTGCAACGTCCTTTATACCGGGCATGTACCTCAGCGACGAAGCTGAAAAAACAGGTACCTTATAATAATCAGCGGCCTTGAAAATGGCTATTGCATGCTCCAGGCTTGCAGCGATCGGTTTATCGATGAACATTCTTTTGCCGGCTTTGAAAACAGGCAATGCCTGCTCCAGGTGCAGCTTGCCGTCATTTGTTTCAAGAAATACGTAATCAACTTTCGAGATCAGCGCTTCAATTGAATCTACGATCTCCACGTTGAACTTCTTTACTTCCTCAATATAACCTGGTATCCTGTCATAGCTCGATTTAATATCACTGCTTCCCTTTGGATAAGCAGCAACTATCCTGAATCCTGCAAATTCCGGCTTTGCATCAGCGGCATTTATTGCCTTCACAAAGGCTACGCTGTGTGATGTGTCAAGACCAATTATACCCAGTCGTGCCTGAGACTGCTGTGCTTTTCCAAATAAAAATTCCGATTTAGAAGCCAATCCAAGTCCTAAAGTTCCGATAGCTGCCGTTCTTACAAAATTGCGGCGGTTTAATTCCCTTTTCATAGATATCAATTTTAAAAAAGTTGTAAGTCAGATTTGTGTTAATGATTTTTTCCGACTAAAGATAATTATTAAAATCAACCGACTGGTTTTTTGTTTTATTAATATTCCTTAAGTTTGATCAAAATCTTACAACATGAAAGAGTCATCAGATAAGACATCGAGAAGGGAATTCCTTACAACAACAGGACTTGTCTCAGCAGGAATAGCACTGGGCGCTAGCCCGTTAAATGCTGCTGCATACAGGAATACAAAGGGGGCAAATGAAAAAATCCGTGTGGGATTCATTGGTGTGGGCAACAGGGGAACACAATTGCTTCAGCTGTTCATGGCGAAACCAGATTGCGAAATTGCTGCCCTGTGCGATGTTTATGAACCTTATATTACCCGCGACAGGTCTCAGGTAGATCCGAGATATATTAAAGATATGCCGGGGCAGATCCCGCTGATGGATGAGAAGTTCCCCAACAAGGTAGCAAGATACTCTGATTACCGCAAATTACTTGAAGACAAAAGCATTGATGCAGTGTGCATTGCAGCACCCGATCATTGGCATGCAATAATGACTATCGATGCAATAAAAGCCGGCAAGGATGTTTATATCGAGAAACCTCTTTCGAAAACTATTGCCGAAGGTCGTGCTATGGTGAATGCATGGAAGGGAAGCAAACAGATTGTTACAGTTGGCCTGAACAGAAGAGGTGCACCAACTTTCCAGAAGCTGGCAAAGGAGATACCGGCAGGAAAGATTGGCAAGGTAACCTACTCAAGCGCATGTCATGTAAGCAATATGTTCCCCTCCGGAATCGGAAAAATGAAACCTGAGGAACCACCAAAAAATTTCAACTGGGACGCATGGCTGGGCCCGAGGGCATACAGGCCATACCAATATAATATTGCACCATACAGGTTCCGCTGGTGGGAAGAATACTGCAACCAGATAAGCAATAATGGTGTTCACTACCTCGACCTTATCAGGTGGATGCTGAATGAAGAAGCCCCTTCAGTTATCAGTGCACACGGCGGAAAGTACGCTGTTGATGATGACAGGACAATACCAGACACTTTCAATGTTACATTCGAATTCGCCTCAGGCACACTGGTCAATGTCCAGGTACTTGAAGCCAGCAGCGGCAGCTTTGTACCTTATGGCTTCATAGAGATGCGCGGTACAAAGGGCACCTTATATACAAATGAGAATGATTATAAAATTGTACCGGCAAAACCAGGACAATTTGCTGCATGGAACAAGCTGATGGAGGCTGAAGAGTATAAGCTTGAGACAAATGACACTCTGCTGCGCGATAACAGCTATGCCAACAGCACAGCTAACCTCATTGGAAACTTCCTCGATTGCATTAAATCAAGGAATGAACCCTTCTGTACACTTGAAACCGGTCACAGGTCAACAACTATGGCCCACCTTGCGACTATTTCAATGATAACCAGGGAAAGACTTGTATGGGATAAGGATAAGGAAGTATTCACAAACTCGGAAGCTGCAAACAGGCTACTGAGCTACGAGTACCGGAAACCTTATAAGCTGTAGAGGTTGTAGAGACGGGGAACAGTTTTTAACCACAAAGGGTTCACAAAGTCCAAATTAAAATTGGGATCACCGAGGGCACAAAGGAAAGAAGATGAATTTCTTTTCTCTGTGCTCTTTGTGTACCTGATGATAATCAGGCCTTTGTGTTCTTTGTGGTTATAATTTCAAATATTCAAGACCGAAGGGAACACGTTGTTCACGGTGAAGCATGGAGTTGGCTTCATCACTATTTGTAAACTGCTCATTTTCAGGATTCCACTTAAGAATACCGGGAACTTTCATTGCAATATGGCTTATAAGACACAGAGAGCAGGCCCTGTGACCCATCTCTGCTGTTGATATTGGTTGTTCCCTTGTCCTGATGCAATCGAGCCAGTTGCCATGGTGCTCAGTAGTCATATAGAGGTGAATCTCATTGTCCTTAATAACTGAGTCAAGAACTGCAGGATTACCTGCCTCGAGTTTAGGGGTACCAGCATGTGTAACAAAGATCCAGCCCTTGTCACCCTCATACTTAACACCATAAGGATAACCGGTTCCGGCATAGAGTGTTATACCATTTTTATATTCTGCCTTCATCATGAAGTCACCATGAACATTCCATATTCCTTCGCGCGGGAACTGTGCAACTGCCTGTACTGATACAGGTCCGGTAAGTTCAGTATCCATACCCCAGGCACTGTAATCAAAGAAATGTGAGCCCCAGCCGGTTATCATTCCGGCACCAAACTGCTCGTTCCTGAGCCATCCCGGCCGTGAATAATCATTCTGAGGATGGACCATCATCTCATGATAGAAAACCTCCGGTGTTGAGCCCAGCCAGGTGTTGTAATCGAGGTTCGCGGGCACAGGTTGAGGCTTTACAACTTCACCGGGAGGATCTCCGGGCATACCTATCCTGACAGTATGAAGCTTACCTATCCTGCCATTGCGTACCAGCTCAGCAGCCCGTCTGTAACGCGGTTCCGAAGAACGGCACTGTGCTCCAACCTGAAGGATGACATTCGTCTTCATGACTGTATCACTCAGAATTCTGCCTTCACTTATTGTTAAGGTAAAAGGCTTCTGTATATAGATATCCTTGCTTGCAAGAGCTGCTTCAACGGCAGGCTGCGCATGCCAGTGGTCGGGGGTACAGATAAGAACTGCATCAATGCTTTTATCGGCTATCATCTCCCTGTAATCCCTGTCCATTTTCACATTTACAGAGCCCGGCTTACCTGCCCTGGCATTATATGAATCCTCAATGAACTTCTTGCCGTCAGCCATCCTCCTGCTGTCGAGGTCGGAAACTGCAACAACCCTTGCCGAATCATATTTCAGTATCTCCGGAAGGTTATGCTCACGTGCAATCCTGCCGCAACCTATAATACCGATATTTACCTTGTCGTTAGGCCTGAAGGATCTGAACACGGAACCGGGGATCAGTTCAGGAAGCACAAAAAGGCCTGATGAAAGGGCCAGCGAATTGTTTATAAAGGCTCTTCTTTTCATGATGGGATATTTTTATTTTGCCAGTTTTGAAGCAGCATGTTCATCAAGGTAAAGGACAGCATTATTATGTCGTCTCAGGACACTTGCAGGACAGTATTCGGCGATTTCTCCGTTCAGGGCATTGGAAACCGCTTCAGCCTTTCTGAGATCAGGCACTGTACAGCAGATAAAACGGCTGTTCATTATTGCCGTAACAGTCAGGGTGACAGCCCTTAGCGGAACATCCTGAATAGTTGCATACCAGCCCTCTCCCACCTGCTGACGCCTGCATGCCTCATCAAGTTCAACGACCTTAAGGTAATCAGTGTCATTAAAATCAGCCACTCCCGGATCGTTGAAAGCGATATGTCCGTTCTCTCCTATTCCTATGCATGCAATATCCGGCGGATAATCAGTAAGAAGCTTTGTGTACCTCCTAATCTCTGAGACTATATCCGGTGTATCACCATCAATATAATATGTATTCCCGGGCTTTACCTTTTCAGCAATCCTCTCTCTCAGGAACTTTCTGAAGCTCGCCGGGTGATCAGCACCTATGCCAATATATTCATCCAGGTGAAAGACATTTACGCGGCTCCAGTCAAGGTCTTTCTCCAGCAACACATCATGAAGGGGATACTGTGAAGCACCTGTTCCAATTATTATGTTCGCCAATCCTTTTTCAGCGATGGCTTTTGACAGGTGTTCATAGACATCAGCTGCTGCTGCTGCTCCCATCTGAGCTGCATCCTGAAAGATCTCAACCTTGAGCTTATCCTTTGTAAATGTTCTCATTACATTATGCCTCAAAAACCTGTTTCCCTCCAACAACAGTCTTTTGTATCTTCATTCTGCCCTCTTCCATGGAGAAAAGTATAATATCAGCACGTTTCCCGGGTTCCAGAGAACCCCTGTCATTCAGGTTGCCAAGCCTGGCAGGATTGACTGAAGCCATAGTGAAAATATCTGAAAGGGAACAGCCTGTTACATTCATCATGTGCGACAGGGCTTCAGGCATAGGAGTTGCGGAACCGTACAGTCCTCCATCCTGTCCTGAAAACCTCAGATGTCCGTTGGGCGCCTTTTCTATCGTCTCTCCTGTTTTAAGCCTGTATAATCCTGCAGGCAGACCTGCATAACTCGTTATATCAGTTGTTATTATGATTTTTGCTGATCCTTTAACCCTGTAGAAAACCTTCAGGACTTCAGGTGGAAGGTGAAAACTGTCGGAAATAATGCAGATAGTCAGTTCATCTTCTGCCAGCTGAGGCCACAAGGGATTCCTGTGCCGGTTTATATTTGTTGCACAGCCGTTTCCAAGGTGAGTCGAGAGTCTCGCCCCGGCTTCAACTGCATGGTGTATCTCTGCTGCTGAACCATTATGGTGACCAAGAGATACTGTTATACCATTTTCCCTGCATTTACCAATAAAATCAATTACTCCTTCCGTTTCAGGAGCGAGTGTGATTATCAGCACTTTACCCTGGGCAGTTCTGTTGAAATCCTGCATCTCCTGCCAGTCTGGCGGCCGGACGTGAGTCAGCGGATGAGCTCCTCTGTAACCGTCAACCGGTGAAATGTAGGGTCCCTCAAGATGAATTCCCGGTATTGATCCGAGGTTTGCCGGATCATTAATAGCTTCTGACAGCAGTTTTATATTGTGAATAATAAGGTCATGAGAATTAGTTGTCAATGTCGGAAAATATGAGGTCACACCCTGGGACCACAATTCCTCTGTCATTTTACTGATTGCATCAACTGAAAGCTTTTTTGTGGAAGGATGGTCTGCACCCTCCAGTGAAAACGAAACCCCATCATAGCCATTTACCTGGATATCAATCAATCCCGGCCCTATAAAAGGAAGATTTTCAATACCGGAATCAACTGTAAAAGGTTTAATACCGGAAATGATCCCATTCCTGTATTCGACTAAAACCGGTTTTTGGTCGAAAACACTTATCCCTTCAATACTTCCTGTGAACTCATTTCTGCTCATCACCCCTCAATATTTAAAAATTTGACATAATCATTTTTCAAGTCTGATAAATTTAACTGTTTTGCAATTTGCCGGATCAATAATTTCATTTTTAAGACGGATCACTGGTGCTTGTCTGTCAATTTCAGCAAATATTTCCGCACTGGTGAGCTCCATATCACTCCATTCCATATTAACAGTATAACCTCCCCTTGCTTTCAGACCGGTAATTTTTCCTGTTTTCAGTTCATCGGGCAAGGCAGGCAACAGGCATAATTCATCATTTTGTGACTGTACAAGCATTTCGGCAATACATCCCGGAACTGAAGCTGAGCCATCGAGCTGAAAATGACAGAAGAGATCACCCTCCTTATAAAGATCTTCACGACCCCATCCAAATTCAGCATGCTGAAAGGTAAGTCCATTTTCAAAGCCCTCTTCTGTAAGCATTTCTGTCATTATTTTATTTGCCCTGTTACCATCCAGCAGCCTTGTCCAGCACCACATCCGGTGTGCCCTGGCCCAGTTTCCTCCAGCAGCAAGTTCCTGAAGAGGGAATCGTCCGTCTCCCCTCATATCCAGTGATATCTTTGCAGCAGCAGCCAGTTCAGGATTTTTAAAGGGATCGATCTGCCTTCCCGGACAAACTGCATACAAATGGGCAATATGCCTGTGATGACATTCCGGATCATCAATATCATCAAACCACTCCTGTAACTGACCATGTTTTCCGATCTTAAGGGGCATAAGGCCATCACGTACCCGTAGAACTGAATCCGCAAAGCTTTCATCTCCAAGCAGTTTCGCCGCTACTGAAGTATTAGTGAACAGATCCCAAATCATCTCCATATCCTGAAAGACTCCGGGAATGGAATAATGGTATTTGTCGCTTATAGAATCATGAAAAGCAGGATTGAGACCCTTTTCAGTCATGAGGGCACCATGCTCGGCCGACACAGTAGGGGCAGTAATATAATGTCCCTTATAACTGATTAAATTCTCAAGCCAGAAGATGGAAGCGTCCTTAAGCAATGGATATGCCTGTTTCTCAAGGTATGACATATCCTGTGTAAAGGCAAACTGATCCCAGACATGCTGGCAATGCCAGGCGGCACCCATTGGATACATACCCCATGGATGACCTCCAATAGGGGCGGCATGTCCCCAAATATTTCCTGTTGTATGACTGACCCAGCCATTTGTTCCATAAATCCGTTTTGCTATTTCCCTGCCTGATATTGAGAGATTATCTATCCAGTCGATATAAGACTGCTGACATTCTGCAAGATCCAGAGGTCCGCATGACCAGTAAATTTCCTGAAGGTTGATATTGCTCTGATAATTCCCGGCCCAGGGCGCCACTTTAAAAATATTCCATACACCCTGCAGATTTGCCGGCAGGGTATGTGGCCTCGACGAGCTTATGATCATATAACGGCCAAGGTTGAATGCCAGTGCTTTATAGCCCGGATCAGCTTCTCCTGATTTTATCCTCCTGTACCTCTCATCAGTGGGAAGCTTCTCAGCCTCCGGGTTTCCTTCCAGAGTAAGCTTAACCCTGTCATATAATGATTTATAGTCACTTACATGACGCATCTTAAGCTCAGAAAAGCTGTAATTATCAGCCGTTTTTAAAATATTGTCTGCAATTTCCTCAGGATCAGCTCCTGTATAATCGGGATATTGCATTTTATAGTTTGTGGCAATTGTCAGATATAGTTCAACTGAATCAGCCTCTCTGACAGCAAGATAGTCATCTTCCCTGCTGAGAACTCCGCCGTGGTTCCTTACCCTGAGAAAAACAACAAAAGGCCTGTGATTATTATCAATATAACCTCGTACCTTATAAGCAGTACCTGAAATCTCAGTATCAGAGGAATCCTGCATTATATTCATTGCAAGCCTGAATGAAATTTCCTTAGGCCGGTTGGCTGTAAATCTCATTGCCAGCAATCTGTCGGGATAGGAACAAAAATACTCTCTTTCAAATGTGGTTTTGCCCTTAACATATTGCACCAAACCTGTTGAATTATTCAGGTTCAGTTCTCTTTTGTATTCAGCCGGTTCAGATGTGCTGTTCATAAAGCTGATCTCAAGATTACCAACTGAGGTGAAGTTGCCGAACAATTCGGAGGAACCGAAAAAACTGTCAGTGATCATTTTATCAGCCTTTTGTGTTTCTCCGGCAAGTACTGCTTTCCTGATAAGCGGAAGCGCTCCGGCAGCATCAGGATTTACACCTGCTCCTTTCCAGTTGCCATTAGCAGGGCCACCTGTCCACATGCTTTTCTCTGATAAGGTAAAAACTTCCTTTTCCGTTGCCCCGTAAAATGAAGCTCCGAAATAGCCATTGCCAAGATGCAGGGCCTGACTATTCCAATATTTAGCGGGATAACGGTACCATAATCTGTTATTATTGTCGCACCCTGAATCAGTTTCAGAACAGGAACAACAGATAAAAGCCAGAAGTGAAATCAATATTATGTTTCGCATAATTGCTAGTTATTTCCTGAGGAAAAACTCAAAAAAACTGTACAATATTTCATTTGATCCGGCATCTGGTGAATGCTCCGGACGGTTTGTCATACCAACCCTGTTCTCATAACCAAGCAGCCTGTTCAAAGCAATTGTATGGTTCAGAGGGATCCACCTTGCAGGACCGTCCTCAGACCCGCCTGATACAAGGAAAGGTCTTGGCGCCATAAGGGCATGCAATTCATGCAGGTCATATCCCTTTTCCCTGAGGAAGGGATAAAGTCCTTTTGCGCCTTCAGCTTTACCTGTTTTCCTCCAGGTGTTGTTCCAGGGAGGAGGATAATATCCAAGATACCAGGGTTCCCAGTAGTTAACATTGGGTCTGTTGTCATCGAATACAATACCGGGATCAGACCAGGCAGCACAGGCAAATTTCTCAAACAGGCAGGAAGCAAACATTGCCCATTTGCCCCCGTATGAATGACCCATTATGCCTATCCTTTCTTTGTCAACTTCCGGCAATTGTGAAAGCATTAACAATGAATTTGCTGCTGCACAGGCAAGAACTGAAAGTGGTTGTATTGATGAACCAGATATATCGGGGTAATAAAGAGAATAAGTCTTTGAATTTGTTGTTTGTGTTGTGCCGATTGAAAGTGTTACAAAACCTCTTTTCGCCAGCTGATGCGCAAAGTCACGGTACGGCTTGTCTCCCATGCCGGCTGATGTCTCTGGTTCATAAAAGACAGTAATGACTGCGGGCCGTTTTCCCTTTCCATCCGGAATTAAAAGATATCCTTCTGTTTCCTGTCCCGGCAGCCATTTGAACTTTATCTTATAACGCGTATAATAACCTGTATTCGTATCACGTACAATAACAGGTTTCTGCTTTTCAATCAGGGGTGGCCATTCCCCCATCATACCATTCCAGGTTCTGAGGATTTCCTCCCTGCGTATCTTCCAGTCATTCTTATTTTTCACCTCCCTTCCATCATAGAATTTCAGGGGAGAACGGTAAGCACCGTAATTGTTCTGATATTCTGCAGGTGGTGTAAAATAAGGTGACAACTTCTTCCACAGGTCTTCTTTTGAAGTATGTCCTTTCTGTACCTGCTGACCTGATGCATTAAAAATGCAGAGGAAAAAGGTCAGAAGAAAAATTTGTATATATCTTGTATTCAATGTGTTAATTATTTATTACCAAGCAATGCGACATTCTGGTTTTCGCCTCACCCTAAATCCCTCTACAGGGTTTTCGCCTCACCCCAAATCCCTCTCACTGGTTTTCACCTCACCATAACCTTTCTCCCAGGCTTTCGCCTCACCCTAAATCCCTCTCCCGGGGGGAGAGGGACTTAAGAACATACGTAAATTTCGTACTTCAGCCGACTCCCCTTCTCCCCCGGGAGAAGGGGCTGGGGGATGAGGTCCGCCTTCCACCCTTTATCCGTACCACTTCCTTTCACGGTTCATCGGGCCGTTGAGTATTGAATATGCCAGATTTGCATTTTCAACAACCTGGAAATCAAACATCCCGACACAGGCGAAATCGGCTCCGCTGTTGAAGGCATGTTTCAGACCTTCCTCCGGTTTTATGGCTCCAGCGGCAAATACCTTATAGGCTATCCATGGAGTCTCGTCCTTACTGAAGAAATCTGTTACTGCCTTATCCGACATGCACCAAATATTATCGTGTGCCATGTTATGGTCTTCACCGTCAACGGGAAGATCAGGATTTACAGGATCAATCGGCGTTGCCGACCAGTACTTGTGACTATGGAAAGTCTTCATATAGAAATCAGGTTTGATCCCGTTTGCAACACAGGTCTCGAGCACACGCATTGAATGAGCTGCAGTACCGGCAATAAGTCCCTGATTCTGTATATATTCTATCGGTTTTCTGAGGTCGTCAATCTTATTGTCAACTATTATTTTATCGGCAATTCCGCCCATCACAAAGGCCCCCATTGCCCCGTGATCTATGGCCTGCTTAACATTCGATAAATCCTCACCCTTAGGATAGGTCTGGGCAAGCCACTGTACCTTGCCACCCCTGCTCCAGTATTTCTCCATTATCCTGATTGTATTCTCATCGCACCTGAAGATCGCAGTATTTATACCGCAAGCCTCACATAACCAAAGAGTTTCTATTACCTTTTCATCGGTAAAATATTTCTTGAGCCAGGTTGATACATATATAAGATCGCGGGCATGGGCAAAGCCGCTTATCAGGTTTCCGCCTATCATTATCCTGCTCAACTCTGCATTTTTTATTTTACCGGCAGGCACTTTACCTTTTAGTTCCTTAACCGACATTGTTTTGCCAAGCAGCAGGGAAGCGCCGCTGACAGCCTGTGGTTTGGCGTTCAATGCATCTTCTTCAAAACTTATCCATCCTCTCTTCTTTGCCATTCCGAAAAAGACTGCGCCAAACAGAGGTACCACTGCAAGATTCTTGATCATCTCACGGCGTGAAGTATCTACAGTCTCAAGTATCTCATGGTTTTCGGCAGCAGGGAATTTCTTTTCAATAAGCTTTTTATTACGCGATGAAAGATACCTCTGAAGTCCGTACAACTGCTCTTCACGAAAGGTAGCTATCACAACCAGGACAACTGCTTCAATAAGGTTATAATTAACTATATAGAAGTGGCTCTGTGAAGGTACCGACGAATAAACAAAAGGTGGATTTGCAACATAATAGAGCATCAGCAGGAAGGCTCCGGCTATGCTTGCCAGACGGGGCAGGAAGCCAAGGAAAAGACAGGTTCCGATCAGGATCAGTCCCCAGATATTCAGGAAATCAACAATCTGCAAGGATGTATCACTGCTTATAAGCCAGTGAAAGAAACCTGAAAACAACCATTTCGATTCCATCAGGTAAAGCGCCGATGACCAGTTAGGATTGAAAGCCTTAGCAATGCCTTCATACAGGAAATGCCATCCGATAACAATTCTCAGAGCTGTCAGCAGCCAGGCAGCAGTCTTGTTAAGTTCCCTCATATCAGAATAGTTTAATGTAAACTATGCAATATAATTATAAAATGAATTCTATTCCGGTAAAGTGATTATCAAAACATTTCCGGTCTGATCCGATTAAATCCTAGTCCAGCAGCTCTTTAGCAGAGGGTATAGTCCATTCCCGTGTAATAAGTTTTGGTTTTGTATAGGATGGTTCGGCAGAAAGCTGTTCCATCTTTGCCTTTATTGGTGTTTTCAGAATATATGGCTTGCATTTTCCTATCCGGGACATTGCGTTTTTTGCACCTTCATAAAGAGCCTTGTGGCTTTCCTCAAAAGGATACAGAAGAGCCGATTCCCTGGCGAGACCCTTTTTGACTGACACTGTAACACATTCAGGTCCAAAGAATTTAGTTGCTTCACGGCATACAGCATCATCGCCGGTAACAAGTATTGTCGGAACTCCGAAATAACCAGCCATTGCAGCCACCTGGGCCAGTTCTCCTGATTCAACCCCGTTGTACCAGTATCTGTTTTCAGTTTTTGACGATTGAGTATGGTTCAGGACACCATCGGCCGTTCCCATCATAGCATGGGAGCCAAACTGTACAAGTCCTGCAAAGGTACTGTCAAGACCCCATAAATGACCTGGTCTGGGAAGACCTGTTACATATTTTGCACCGGGTTCCATCATGAGTGGAATTACAGCCTGCGATCCATGTCCGTCAATTATCAGGATTTCGGTAGCTCCGCCATCGCGAAGACCTCTGACAACAGCTGCAAGGTCCTGCATGAAGTATTCACAGGCCTGGATATTAAGCGGTGTGTCTTTTTCCCTTGTCTGGGCGAATTTAAAAACCCCGCTTACTCCCTCAAGGTCGGTCATTATATAGATCTTCTTCTGGGCTGTTAACATTGCAGATAATGTGAACAACATCAGTATTACGGTCACGAATTTTATGTTTTTCATATTAATTTATTTTTTCATCAAAAATGATCTTGTCTTTTTAGCCACAATTTACAATGTAACAGTATAGAGACGTTGCATACAACGTCAGTTTTAAAATTGGCCTCACCCCCTCGGTCCCCCTCTCCCGAAGTGAGAGGGGGAAGCCAAAGCCCCTCCCACCACGGGGGAGGGGTTGGGGAGAGGTCGTTAATATTATTTTTTCAACGGTCCGGGGAAACTGATCAGGTCGGTACGGGTTTTTCCGTTTTCGGTGATCCTTGCAAGGGTGTAAACGGTTCCGTCATTGCCAATAGCAATTGAATTGACATACAATGGCCTGTCACCGTTCGGATAGAAAATTGCCCCGTTGTCCTGGTACTTTCCTGTAGGTATATCATAGGTTATCAGATGGAGATTTTCAAGTGCCCTTGCAGCACCTCGTGCAATTGCATCTTCCCCTTTCACTCTTTTACCATCGACATAGATGGGACCACCCGTGAGATAATAAATTGTCCTTCCGTCAGGGCCGAGTTTGAAGCCCAGGTAGCCAAAACTGAACTGATCGAACATTCCGCTTAGCTTTGAAGGTTCAGATGTAAGTCTTTCAAGTACTTCAAGCCGTGGTTTTTTGGGATCGAACCTGAACAGGTAACCTGAATTTCCATGTACCCCATATATCACATTTTCAGGTGCATACCAGAATACCTGGCGCCAGTTGTAAGCCATGCTTCCTGCAGTTGAAACCTCATATTTTCCAAAATAATCCTTCCTCATATCCTCACCCTCAATAGTTTCAAGGACATCTGAGCCTGTGCGAAGCCTTTTTATTTCTCCGTCGGCATTTGTGAGGTATGCTGTACCGTCTGCAGGATCAACAGCTATTGAGCGACAGATAACGCGGTATTCTTCTCCTTTTACCGATTCTGCTTTTCCTGTATATGGACCCAGGTTCTTCATTTCTTTTTTTGCAACATCATACCTGAATAAGTAAGCTGTCGGCCAGGTTATACCATAAATCAGTCCGCGCTTTGTATCCATAGTCATTGTGAGTATCCCTTCTCCGCCAGGGGCTATTGCAAGGGATTCTGCCTTTCCTGTAACCCTGTCATAAACAAGAAGATGACCACCCTGGTAAGGCTTATAATCTCCAGTTGGTACTCCCGGCATTTCCATACCGTTAATTATACTGTAATAACCAAGATGGGTTGAGAAATAAAGCTTATTGTCCAGTTCCCAGAAATTCACATGGCTCTTACCCTGGGCCACAACCTTCATATCCTTTTCACCAGCCATCTCTGTGAGGTCACCGACATGTTCAATTTTCTGTATTGCAGGATCAAGGCAATACATCTGACCGGCAACATCCATCAGCTCGGAGCAGAGCACATAATACACTTTTCCGTCAGCTGTTGTCGACAAGCCGTTGTATGTATCGTGTGAATGTTCAAATCCGGAATTATAAACCGTTGCAATGATCTTTTTTTCACCCTCAGGGCTGGCAGGCTGTTGTTCCTGAGCCGGAGGTGCCGGTGTACAAGAAATAAATATAACCGGAATAGAAATAAAGGCGGTAATTAATCTCAAAATTCTCATAATGATATCCTTTTATTGTTAGGTATTTACTTCTTACTTTTCTTGAGGAATCTGATTCAGATTGAGGCAAGTTTATCACGGTTTGCATATACTTTCCTTACAGCTTTAATAAGGTCATCCATATCAGAGGTAGTTGCAGTCAAAGGACCTGAAGCCCAAAGCATTGCAAGCTCCTGGCAAACCTGGTCACAAACCGGGAGATTAAGCTCATCCTTAAATTTCTTCAACCTTGCAGCTCCGAACATCGTCTTGTACTCCGGGAGTGTGAGTATATGTTCTGTCCATGGTTCACGGTGCAAACCGTTGGCAATATAAGGACTCAGGCTTATTCCTTCTGCAGCAAGAGCCTTCAGGAATTTCTCACGGGGAGCATTGTTCCAGTGTTCCTTTTTGTAAGCCCAGGCGTAAATGTAGTATGAACCTTCCGTTGTGCCTTCATACAGTTTCTGAGGACGGAAGCCGGGTATGTCCTTAAGCTGTTCGGTAAGGTATTTTGCATTCCTGTTCCTTGTTTCATGTCTTTCCCTGAGGCCCGGCATTTGTCCAAGAAGCACAGCGCCTTCGAACTCATTCATCCTGTACTTTGATCCAATAGTGGTTGTTCTGCCGCTCTTTGCAGTTCCATGGTTCATAACGGTATAGCATTTATCCATCAGCTCTTCGTTGTTGCTGACTATTGCACCACCTTCACCGCAGCAGAAAACCTTGCTTGTCTGGAAGCTGAAACAGCCGGCATCTCCTATCAGACCAACTTTCTTACCCTGGTAAACAGCCATAATAGCCTGACATGAATCCTCAATTACAAAAAGATTGTGTTTCTTAGCTATCTCCATTATTCTCTGCAGGTTACACGGCTGACCCATCATGTGCACAGGCATGAGTGCCCTTGTATTTTTTGTTATCTTTCTTTCCACATCATCAGGGTCGAGCTGGAATGATTCCGGATCGAGGTCGGCCATTACCGGCAGGGCCCTGCTCACAAGGATACTCTGAATTGTTCCCGGATCGGTGTAAGGAGAAGTTATTATCTCATCACCGGGACCAAGTCCTAGCGCCTCAACTACAGTATTGAGGGCCTGTGTGCCGGAACCTGTGCTGACACTTGTTTTTATTCCAAAAAGTTTTGCAAACTCCTTCTCAAATGTAGGCACTGTGCCATTGGGTGACTGTATCCTGCACCATATACCGCTGCGGGTGGTTTTTACAACTTCTTCAACAACCCTCTCGTCCACATAGGGCCATTCGGGCCATTTCTTTTCCGGAGCTACAGGTGTTCCTCCCAGGATGGCCAGCTTTTCTGATTCATTCCTGACAGGAGTAATATTGCCGAATGCCGGCACGGAAGCAGAGACAGCAACAGCAGCAGATCCTGTGGCAGTTGTTGCAATGAATTTTCTTCTTGAATAGTTACTTGGTTTCATAGCAGTACCTTTTATAATTATATTTATAATTACTTTTTCACATCCTGAACTTCAGAAATACCGGCTTTGGCGGCCAGCTTTTTCATCTCATTAATTATTGTCTCTTCAATACCAGGGGCCCATGAAGCAGGCAGTCCGTAGACCCGCATTGATGATTCTCCTTCATATCCTCCTTCTTTTAATATTGTCTCTGAAGGAATATAAGCCATATCATCATTTACATAGCCCATGATAAATACATCAGGGCCAAAGATCTTTTTAATATCGCTTGAATATTGTATTACGAGTTCGCCTCCGAAGGCAAAAACAGGCTGGCTGCCAAGCTTCCACACCTGTACCGGATAGGGATATGATGTACGCAGCGAACCCTTGTCTTTCAGTATTTTAAGCTGGCTGGTAGCCCAGCTTTTCAGATAGCCGGTCGATTCTTTCTCAATTTTCATAAGCTCCTCCTCTGAAGGTGGTGATGCAAACTTCAGGTCAATTTCAGAATAAGCTGTCGACAAGCCTGGTTCAAGCTGCTTCATTTCCTCGCTTAAAACCCGCTCCACAGCTGCAGCCAGTTCCTTGCCATATTGCTTTGCCAGAGGAACAGTGCGTCTTGGAAGCGGATTCTGATCGGCTCCGGCTCCCTGGAAGAACATTGCAGTTGTTCCAGGATAAAGCTTTTCAAGTTCAAGTTGTGCAAATCCCGGATAATCGCCTGAGAACTGGTAAAAGCTCAGTACCGTTGCATGGCATGAGTAGCCGAATGCAACTGCCAGCATATTACCTTTATTATCAAGAACTTTAAGAACAGGTACCGCATAATCATTCGGACCATTCATGTCGTTGATAAGATTCACTGTTGCTTCCGTGTTGTTGCGTCTGTTTACCTGAAAGCGCACTACTCCGTTTTGTGAATAAAGACTTGCAGGAGCCAGGTTCTTTATTGCTTCACCAGTCAGGTCAACTATTTTCCTGCTGATCTCAGCAGAGTATTTTCTTATAACTTCTCTCTGCCTGGCATCAAGCGGGTAAATATCAAAAAGGGCCCCGTCGATCACCGGTCCTGTATGGGTATGAGAACAACTGAGTATTATCTGAGACCGTGTCAGACCATATTTTACAGAGATCTGATTACGTATCTGCTCTGAGAGTTTTTTAGGATACCCCAGAAGGTCACTTGTAATAAGTACAGCTTTCTTTCCTTTTGCATCCTGAAGTACCAGCACCTTGATCCACAGATCGGTAAGCACTCCTTCCGATTCATGATCGCGTGACGCATAGCCAGCCATCCACATGGGTTCCTGTGGTGTGATAACGGCTTTTGCAAGTCCTGCTCTCCAACCTGGTGCAGCTGCCGGCTGTCCTGTTAATAAAATAACAGTAAAAGAGCTTATTAAAACTGCAGAAAAGAAAAAGCGCAACAGAATCTTATTTTTCATCCTGTTAATTTTAAATGAATAATCAGGTATTATCCCCTAAAAATAAGAAATAATGAACTAATGTTATCTCCGGAGAAGCTTTTTTATGGCATCCATGATCACCTTTTCTGATCCAGGTGAGACTCCGGAAGCGCCACTGGCTTCATAACCTCCTTCGAGATAGGCTGCATCCGTACAGATATATTCAGGTCCGTAATCGCCATAAGCAGCCATAGCAACCAACAGATCAGGTCTTTCAGCCCTGGCTGCAAGCTGAAACTCAACCATCAGCTCACCAGGCAGATGAAGAATGCGGGCATCTCCGACAGAAAGGCAGCCGATTTCAATTTTTCTTCCCTGCCTGCAACGTTCCAGCCACATAATTTTGGGGATTGAATTTGTAAGGAAGATCTGATCCTTCCCTTTTATCTTAAGGTCTTCATCAAAATTATCAGGGTATTTCGCTGGTGGCAGAGATACAGGTTCAATCTTCCATGAAACCATATCAGCAGTTAAAGGCTCCTTCTTTGTAGCCTCCCAGGCTCTTTTCATTCCGTCAGCTAGGCGTTCGGCAAGAATACCCCTGTTTTCCTTCGATCCGTCATTATATTTACCTGCACCAAGGTTACCGCCAGCACCATTAAAATGAACATGAAGTGCATCAGGAACTGCCAGTTGCCTGTAAAACCTTGCAATTCCGGGAAAATCGGGATTTGGCAATCCTGTAAGGTAATAGCTCTGCGGATGGCAGGCATAATAGCTTAAAACTGCAAGAGGTTTATCACCATTCCAGAAGCTGACAAGCGAAACCATCTTGTCAATAAGTCCTTCAGGTTCGGCCCTCAGAGCTGAATCCTTTGTTGTCGTATAGCGTGTTGCCCGTATCTTTCCGTCGGGTCCGGCAATCCTCCTGTTGGAGGCCACTTTGAAAACCTCTGCTTCTCCCATGCCTATATGTGTAACCGGCTGCTGGTCCTTCATGGCAGCCCTTACAGCATCGGCTAACTGATTGAGTATTTTCCTTGTGAATGTACTTTCAAAGGACATGGGGTCAAGGCCTTTCGAAAGAAGGTATTTCTCTGCCCCAAAGTCGCAGATCGGTGCATCATGCTGATGAATTGTATGCACTGCAACCCTGTCAGGCGTAGTGCCTGCAGCCTCAGCAAGAACTCTTTTAAACTCATCCTGGCTGTCATTTCCTATCCCAATCCAGTCGATTGAACATAATAAAATTGGTTTTCCGGTTCCGGTCAGCACTATACCTCTGGCCCTGAGGCCCATATCCCAGGTATTTTTCACCGGATTATATGCAATGTAGCTGCCAACAGGCGGTGTGGCATCAATATCAAAAACGGCTATCTGAGATACAAGGGACTTGCTGCCTTGCTGGGCAGTCAGTGAAACATTTGCTGTAAGAACAGACAACAAAATGATCAAAATAAACCGTACTGCCGCTTTAAAAGAAAAAATGTACCTCATCGCATTTACTGTTAATTAATTAACACTGGAATACCGGCGCCATGCCTATAAATATCAGGCAGCAGGCAGCCTATTCATTATCACCCAGGTTCTGGGTTATATACCTGTTCATCAGCCTTTTAAGAAATTCATTCACATTTACTGTCAGGGCCACTTCCGAGTTAGGGTCCCTGCTTTCATCAATTACAGTGAAAGCTTTTCCCTCAATTCTCACATGTGCCGGCCTTGTTCCGAACAGATCGGGCCACAGTACCATGCCGACAGTCACTGCATCATGAAGACAGGGTTTTTCTCCCCCCCACAGAACAGTTAGTGCACTCAGAGCATCCGTCAGAGGCGACTGCCTTTGCATCAGCCTGAACTGATGATCTTTGTCAAACCAGACTTTTGTTGTTACGTCAAGTCCGCAATATGTGATCTTTGCTCCTGATGATACAAGCATTTTTGATGACTCGCTGTCACCCACTACATTCCATTCCTGGGTTGGTACAGGAACAGGTTCCTCCAGGGTTCCGTAACCCAGATAAAATGAACCGAACATTGAATAAACATGCTTTGCAAGCTTCAGCGCACCCGGATCTTTTTTAAGCACATCTCCAATGTTTGTAACCGGACCAACAGTAATCAGGATTACCTCACCAGGATATTTCTTCAGTGTTTCAATTATAAAATCAGCTCCCGGTTTCGGATTGGGTTTAAGCTTTGTGAATCCTTCGGCCCAGTAATACTGCCCCGAGTATTCTGCAGGTGTATCGGTTCCCACAATCTGGTTCGTCTTCCTGCCCACATACAAAGGGATATCAGTCCGTTTAGTCAGATACAGCATCTTTGAGGCCACCTGGGCTCTCTTGTCCGTCAGGCCATGATCCATAACAATGCCAAGAACCTCGAACTCCGGGCTTGTAAGTATCAGTCCAAGGGCAAAAGCATCGTCAATATCGCTCCCAAGGTCACAGTCGAAAATTATTTTCTGCTTTTGCTGACCTGTTAAAACGACAGGAACAAGAAGAAAAAAGACAAACAAAAATGTATTTATAAATCTGATTTTCATATTATTATATTTAAAATTAATTATGATTTTATCCCACTTATTATCTCATCTGAAGCCACTGTAAAACACCCGAACATCTCAAGGAACAGTATTGCTCCGTTCGTCTGAGCCAAAGTTGCCTGTGTATCCTTCGACTCCATTCCGGTTGTGCAATCCCTGACAAGAATTATCCTGTAGCCCCTGTCTCTCATCCTTATTGTGCCATAATCGCGGTTAATTATACACGCGTTTGTATTGAAACCGGCATACAGCAGGAAAAGCAACTTGTTCCTTTTGAGGTATTCATGAAGTTCAATACCGTTTGCAACAACGGGCTCTCCTTCAAGAGGCAGCACTTTGGGATGAAAGGTCAGCGGAGGCATCTTCTGACGGACTTTTTCCATCGGCTCAGCAGGCATTGCAAACTGACTGTACTGCCCCGATGATGAACGGAAATCAGCGGGAGGCCAATCATCAGCCTTAGGGAAAACCTGTTCTCTTGACTGATACTTCACCCAGTTTTTGTGAGTAACTGCCACTTCGGGCGAAGGAGCATGTATGACTCTTATACCGGCTTTCCTGGCGGCTGTAAGGAGAGGAATAAGCCTGGAATTTATTATTATTTCCGCTCTTTCTTCAGGGTCCTTTATATAATGGCGTTGCCAGACATCAACAAGGACTATGGCTGTTTGCGATAATGGCAGTGTCCATTCGAGACTTGCATGTCCCGTGTTGGCTTCAATCCACTCCTGTCCCTGGTTTACATGCCAGCGGTAATAACGCGGCTTTAAGGAAACAGCAGCACCTGAAGAAAAAGAATAGTCAAAACTTCTGAATTCACCGGCCAGTGGCAGGCTGATGCCTGCAAATACGCCTGCACCTGCCATTGAGCCAACTGATATGAATTCCCTTCTGCTTGTTTTACCCTTCATAACATATTGCCCTTTAAACCATTACAAACATCATACTGCTTTGTCGGTCTTTTCTTTTATCCGTGATGCATTTGAAGAAATTTTCTCAATGGCATTGGCTATATCATCCATGTCCTTTTTATCCCCGATAAGCATATTCTGACCAAACCATACAGCTTCCCTGCACAGCTGATCATTCAGGGGACAGTTTGTCCTTTCCATGTATTTATTATAGTCGAGCAAATCCTCAGAATACATCAGTTTGAAATTCTTCGATTTGAAAATATTCTCAATATAAGGCATCCTGTTTACTGGTGTATATCCTCCGGAGCACGGGATTCCTTCTGCCTGCAGGGCTTTCAGGAAAACTTCACGGCTGAGTCCGCTGAACTGTTCCTTTTTATATCTGAAGGGGAAAAGATGAAATGCCGCCCTTGTCACGCCCGGAATAAACACATAAGGCAGAATCCCCGGAATATCCTTAATGCGCGATTTAAGGTAATCAGCATTATTATTCCGTGTTGTTGTCTGTTCCTGCAACCTGGCCATCTGTGCCAGACCTATAGCAGCCTGATACTCGGTGAGCCTCAGCTTATTGCCCGGAATTACAGTACCTGAACCCACTTCCCCTACAGCGCTTCCAAATGGATTTCCGTAATTATGATAAGAATAGCACCTGTCCATAAATTCATCATCATCACTCACAATGGCTCCGCCCTCACCCATAGGGATATTCTTTGAATTCTGGAAGCTGAAGCAACCTGCATTTCCGAAAGTACCCACCTTTTTCCCGTTTATTTCGGCAAGCCAGGACTGGCAGGCATCTTCAACTACAAGCAGCTTATGTTTTTTGGCTATTGCCATAATCCTGTTCATGTCGGCAGGCAATCCGAGAATATGAACAGGCATTATAGCCCTTGTTCTCGAAGTAATCCTTGCTTCAATCTTATCGGGATCGATCTGAAAGGTTTCAGGATCAACATCAACAAAGACAGGAATTGCTCCTGCCTGGAATATTGACTGGACACTTGCAATGAAAGTATATGGAGGAATTATCACTTCGTCACCTGCACCTATTCCGAGCTGGATAAGTGAAGTAATAAGTGCATTTGTTCCATTTACAACGCCAAGACATCGTTTTGAACCGATGAGCTTTGCCCATTCTTTTTCAAATTCCTCAACCACTCCTGCCCTTGACCACACGCCGCTTCTCATTACTTTCATGATAAGCTCTTCATCAGTTGCCTGGTTCCATTCCGGCCAGGCAGGCCATGGCTTGTTTCTGACAGGCGATCCTCCAAGAATTGCAGGATCAGATGTTGAACCCTGATTATAGTTTTCAGCCATTGACTCAGTATTGCCTGTTATTTCTGATCCTACGGGAGGATATTCATTTTTTTCTGACATTTCTTTTGCTTTTTGTTGTCTGAAAATCGTATTAATACCTTAATTCATAATCCTGTCCCTGTGCTCTCTGCACAAGATTATCCATTCTTGCTATCTTTTCTGCGGCAGCCCTTATCTTTTCTACTGATGCAACAATATCTTCCATGTCTTCCATTGTTCCGAGAAGAAGGTTCTGGGTGATCCAGACAGTTTCGTCACACAGCGGGTCATTTACCGGACAGCTGTTCTGCTCCATGTAGCTTTTGTAATCGAGCAGCTCTGCAGGATACATTTTTTTATAATTTTTTGTTTTGAAGGCATTAGGTATGAACTCCATTTTATTAAGTGGAGCATACCCTCCTGTACATGGGATACCTTCCTCTACAAGCGCCTTCTGGAAATTAAGCCTTGAGAGTCCGCTGAATTGTTCCTTATCATACCTGAAAGCAAAGATATGATCAGCAGGCCTTGTCACATAATCTTTCACCACTGCAGGTTTTATCCCCGGAATTCCTGCCATTTCTTTTCTGAGATAAGCGGCATTCTGATTTCGTATTGCCGTCTGACTTTCAAGCCTCTCGAGCTGAATCAGTCCTATAACAGCCTGGTATTCAGCCATCCTAAGCTTTGTACCTGCCATCACTGCACCTGATCCGATTGTTCCTGCAAGTGTACCGTATGCATGACCGTAATTGTGAAAAGAATAACACCTGTCCATGAACTCCTCATCATCACTGACTATTGCACCGCCTTCGCCCATTGGCAGGTTTTTGCTTGTCTGAAAGCTGAAACAGCCTGCATTGCCGAAGGATCCGACTTTTTTATTATTGATCTCTGCAAGCCATCCCTGGCAGGCATCCTCAACTACAACAAGCTTATGTTCGGCAGCTATCTCCATAATTTTCACCATGTCGGCCGGAATACCAAGTATATGAACAGGAAGTATTGCCTTTGTCCTGGAGTTTATCTTCTGTCGGATCTTTTCCGGATCAATCTGGTAAGTATCGCGATCAGTGTCAGAGAACACCGGTATTGCTCCTGTTTGAAGTACTGCCAGTATTGTTGCAACAAATGTATATGGTGGAACGATGACCTCATCACCGCCTCCAATACCCAGATTTGTAAGGGATGCAATTAGGGCGTTTGTACCGTTTATCACACCGAGGCCTCTCTTTGTTCCGCAAACAGCCGCCCATTTTTCCTCAAACTCTTTTACAAGCTTTGAACGTGACCACACACCACTTCTTAATACCTCAAGAAACCTTGCTTCATCAGTTTCTGTGTTCCACTGAGGCCATACCGGCCAGGCTTTTCTGTGCAGGGGACTGCCTCCAAGAATTGCCGGAGTACTACCGGAACAAGCTGAAAAAATTGAAGGTGAAGCAGTTAAGGCGATAGCTCCGAGACCGGCCAGTGTATTCTGCCTCACGAATTTACGCCTCGAGATTTTGTTTTTTGACATGTCGGACTGATTTTAATCTCTGAAATTAATCTGATTTTTTCACAGAGAATAATTTTTCAGCAATTATTTATTCACCTCCCGCAGGAAAAGCAGTCTCACAAATCCTGCATCAGCTGCTGTTAAGGTATCTGTTTACCGGAATTTGATCAAGCCTTTTGATCCGGTCAGTTTTTCCATCAGGGCATATTCTTCCCTGTATTTTACAAGGCTTTCCTCACCAGGTCTGCGGCCCGACATAGTAAGAGGATCAATCATGGTGATATCCTTTGATGCAAGAGCCGCGGCAAGTGACACATCTCCCCATACAAGAAATCCGGGTATATGGATGCCCATTGTGTAGAAGTCGAGATTCTGCCTTGAATCGAAGAGATAGCTGACAGGTGACTGTCTCATAACAATTTTATCTGGTTTTTCTTTGAGAGCTCCTAGGAACAGGGCAGCCATGCCGGCATCCTTAGTGCCGTCAATAAGTATGTTACCGGCTTCCATCCCATCAACAAGATACCTTGTGAGGAGGTCCAGTTCCCTGATCCATTCTCCCATTATTGATTTTCCAAGCCACAGCTCTGCCCTTGACAAGGTATGAAGCTGTCCATTATAATCATAAGATTTTGAAGAAGTCGAGAGCTGCTCCCCTGTACCTCTGAGGTCTATAATTGCAATACCTTCACCTTTATCAGAATATTCCCTGATAAGACTCAGTGATATGGAGTCCTTACCTCCCGGATTGCAGATGATGTTATAATCATGATTATTCCCTTCCGGTTCTTTCAGGAGGACCGGAATCATTGTGTTTTCTGAAGTCCGGATAACAACAGGTTCCCAGCCCTTTAATAGAGGAAGCTTTGTTATCGCAGCTACGTTGAGATTCTTCCCGATCCTGAGCATTTTCTGAAGTTCTTCCTTTTTCTCTGAAGCATTGACCCGTGCAGTCTGGCTGAACTTTTCCTTAAGCTCCTTACCCCTGTTTATGCAGTACAGATCAGTTGAAACTACGTCCCTGTCTCTTTCTCCTGTCCTGAAAACCATTAGTTTCTCTTCAGCAAGCTGTTCAAAAGGACTCTCGGTTACCGGTGATCCGTCACCTTCATTTTTCAGATGGAGATTGAACCAGCCAAGCATTGCCTGCCTGTCCTCCTTCATATAGCCATGTTCCAGATCAAAGATCCTGTATGAGATATTATTTCCCAGACCTGAAGCCATGAAGGCCTTGCGTGCATTGGAATAGGTTCGAAGCATCTCGGAAGGGAAAAAAGTAGGATTGGAGTCCTTTAAATGATTTATAAGAAGAGGAGCATTATGCAGGGCTATTATGCCTGCTTCTTCAGTGAATGTAAGACCATCAGGCAGCAGTTCGCAGATACAGTTTGAACGCATAATATATGATTCAAACGAGCCCACGCTGACAACAGGCACTGAGGCCTTTACCCTCTCATCTACTGCAGAAAGCCACATCGTCTGGTTGCCTCCGCCGCTGGCGCCGGTTGCTCCGATTCTTTCCGGATCAACTTCAGCAAGTGAACAGAGCAGGTCAATACCCCTCATGTTATCGGAGACCTGCAATCCAAGAAGGGTTTCTCCTGCATCCATTAACGAAGCGCCGAGTGTTCCGCCATGGTATTCAAAATCGCCATGGACTGTTGATCTCTCTCCTGCTCCCCATGGATCAACTGTCAGACAAACATACCCTGCCCGTGCAAGCACATGCCCAACGGCCTGTGGTCCGCTTGAATCGATCTTGGCTTTTCGCCAGTGACCGAGCATATTTATCACACCGGGGAATGGCCCTTTCCCGTCAGGAACATAAAGGTTTGCAGTTGCATAAATGCCCGGACGCACCTGGTATACAATGTTCCTGATTGTATAGCCCTTCATAGCTATTTTAGAGGTCTCCCTTATGTTGAGAGGCAGCTTGTGGTCAATAAATATTCCTGCCTTTTCAATTATGCTCTTTCGAAGTTCCGCCCTGTATTCTATCATTTCATCAGGTCTGAGAGGAATGACATGCTTTGCAAAGGCCATGGCAGCTTCATTGACCATGCCGGCAAGGATAAGGTCAGAGTGCCCTTCTGCAAGAACCCCAGGGAGGCTGTCTCCTGCTGCTCCTGTCAGCGAAGCATCAGAAGCATTCCTGCCTCTGCATCCGATTAACAGTAAAACAACTGATAAAACAATAACAAGGCTGTTTTTCATTTTACTACCTGATATTCAGATTATACCATTTGATTGCATTTCCGTGAAATATCTTATCGACAACCTCTGCAGGCAGCTTTAATCCCCTGTATTTTCCTTCAAACTGTCCTGTCTGCATCTCCTCATCAGTAACAAAATACTTCCAGTCGGCCAGCCAGGTATTATGCAGGATTTCAGCAAGTTCATCAGGCTCTTTCGCCCATCCGTCTGAAAGATCGGTTCCATAAAGTAGCCTGTCCTGGTATTTTATGCAAAAGTTCCTTATTTTCTCACGATCCGCAACTGTCTGATACTGAAGGTGGCAGATCCTTGCAGCCATATCAACTGCCATATTTGGAAATTTATCGAGCCGTTTTGAAAGTTCATCAACATCATACTCAAGGCTCGCGAGGTGACATCCGATGAATTTCATATCAGGATGAAGTTCAAGCAGATGATCCCTTGCATTTATCTGGTCTTCATACGAAGGATATTCAGGATGCAGGAACATGTGGTATTGCGGATTCTCCGTGAAATAGTTCCTGTCTCCCGATATTGTCATTTTCTCAAGAGGCATCCAGCAATTTTTTGGTTCTCCGAGGTGACCTGTAACAGGAAGATTTCTGCTTTTTATATAATCGAAAACAGGTTTCAGACCAGGATCGTCTATCATAATAAATTTCCCGTTCCTGTCACGGACTGTCATTCCTATATTTTTCCAGACTTTCACTCCTATGGCGCCCTCAGTGATATCCTTATCGAGTTCAGATATAACACTGCTGCTCCATTGATCTGTTCCCCAGGCTGTTGTATCGAACCAGAATGTGGGCTCATAAAAAACCCTGCCGGGATATTTTTTTACCGAGTTCAGCGCCAGGTCGAGCTGCTGCTGAATGTCTTCAGCAAGTGCATGATCGACATTTATAGTAATCAGTACCATATTGTCTTCAGCAGCCTGCTTTTCGGATATTCCTTTATCGCTGTCGATATGGAAGTGAGAATCAACCTTCAGCACTTTTTTGAAATCAGCTTCGGTATAGTATTTATCTCCGCAGGAGAAAGCTATGAATGGCAGGATTGCCAGAATCAATTTTATAAATCCCGGTTTCATTATAATTGAGGTATTTTTAATGGCTGTCAGAAAACATATTAACCGCAAAGGATTCTTTCCGGAACTTTGCGGTTAATACATTATAAATTAAATTGGTTATTTCGGCATTACTACATAATCAGCAGCATTGAGGAAGTCAACGCTCATTTTGCAGCTTGTAAACTGGTCGTAATTGTATTCTTCAACCTCAACAATGCCATACTGTAAACCTGAAGTGGCTGCAGCAGCCCATATTGATTTGAAATCCATCATGCCGCTTGCGCCAATTTCTTCTTTATCCTTAATGTGCCATAATTCAAAACGGCCAGGGTATTTATTGAAATAGTCAACAGGATTTTTACCTCCTACAACTGTCCAGTAAATATCCATCTGGAACATAACAAGAGATGGATCTGTATTGGCAAGCATAAAATCATATATTGTCTGCCCGTCAAGCTGGGTTGAAAATTCCTTGTCGTGATTGTGATATCCGAAACGAATGCCTTTTGCCTTGCATTTTGCACCGATTTCATTGAAATAGTCGCAATATTTTTTCAGTACATCAAGGCTCTGGTAAGCATCGCCACCCATGAAAGGCTGGACCATATATTTTACACCCAGTGCTGCATGTGCATCGATGCATGCGTCCCACCATGCCATTGTGCTTTCACGGTTTGCTGAATCAGGAAGAGCCTGGCCGCAATGTGAGCTGAGGATTGGCAGACCATTCTTTTCGCAAAGTGCCTTAAATTCAGATGGTTCCATTCCATAGAATTTGCCATCGCGATATCCGGCAGGTTCAACAAAGGTATAACCCATCTTTGCAACCTTCTCAATTGTTGCCGGGACATTGTTCTTTATTGAATCCCTTAATGAGTACAGCTGAAGCCCGATATTCTTCGGCGCTTTTGTACATGAAGTAAGTGAACTTATGACAAGGCCCGAAACAGCCACTAACATAATAAGTGCATAGATAGTCTTTTTCATTGTATACAGGTTTAGTAATTTTCTCCGAATATAAGAAATTTTAAGATTCCTTCAACCTGTCAGATTTTAACAGAGGACTTATCATATAAAGACACACGGCGCAGGGCGCAGGGCGAAGGGCACAGGGAAGAAAGCACCTGTTGCCTGTTACCTACTATTCACTGATAAACTTATACAGAGGGATCAGTATCATCTCACCAGGTCGTGCGGAATAGACTGGTGCTTGTCCCGCTTTCATTTCATCAATATATGGATTCATTTTATTGATAAATGTAAGAGCTCTTTCCCTCCCGAATTCTGAAAACGTGGCAAACTGTGGATAGATAAGGGTAATAATATCACTGAGGTCAGTCTTTTTTGTATAGATAACTCCCTTAATCCCGGTTTTTGTTCTTTCATCCTGCACAATAACTACCTGTCCTCCTGAAGGGATCCAGTTAAGCCAGTTCATCTCATCCCCTGCATTCTTTTCACTGCCAAGTGTAATTACCGACCTGGCATAATATTTTCTTAATGTCTCCTTATATAAAGGCGGCAGCTTTGTGGCCATTATATATGAAAAAATAAGCCTGCAGTTATTGAAATGATCGACATTGTAATTGTAGTCATCAGCCGACATTTTTCCCCCATTGTTCAGAAGCTGTCCTGCCAGGCACTCTGACAGGGCCCGGAACTCAACAGAAGTCGTATCCGCAGATGAATTTCCTGCCTTAATGAAATCCCGTACACCCTTTACAAGAGACTCCCTGCTGCCTGGTGTAAAGCTTAGTTGTTCATTAACATAAACTATCTCTTTTGGTACCTCATCGAGCCTGTTAAGATTGATTATCAGTCGTGCTACCGGTTTTCTGCCCTCTTCGGCCAGTACCTGTTCTCTGATCACCGAATAATCAGGTTTATTCTCAACTGCAGTTATCTCGGCTATTCCCGAGGCCAGTCCACTTGAGAAAACAGTGACTTTAATCTTTCCGGGCTGACCAGTTGACCTTATTAAATTAACTGCCGGAAGTCCCTTATACCAGCCATTTGCAGAATTCTGCTTTCCCGGATCATCGCCTGAAAAATCAGCCGGGCCCACAAGGACTGCCGGTCCTGTAACGGTCCATCGGAGGTTCCTTCTTGTTCCGTTTACAATTTTTCCGTTTCCATCGGCAACTGATGCTGAAATAACAGCAATAGACCCCTTGTCAGCACTGAATGTGTTATGAGTGGAAGAAAGAATAAGCCTGGCCGGTTCGCCCCTCTCCGGATTAACAGTACCTTTATCAAAATTACTGACAGTCAGAGGATTATTCGGCTTAATTCTTTCCTTCACAAAGGGCCTTCCCGGATCTTCTGCCTGCAAAATGCCTGATACTGCTGCCAGTCCGTTTTCATCTGCTGTATTCCACATTACAACGGCCGGATTATTCCGGAGGGTTCTAACAATGCCCTTCACTTTTTGTTCAATATCGGAAGCAGGGGCATTTTTATCAGGAAGTCCCAGTACTTCTGCACTGATGAGGATTCCTGATTTTGCTGCCTCTTCATATATAATCCTGCTGTCCGGAATATTTATAGTCCTGATAAAATTACAGCTGAGCTTATCTTTTTTATACTGCAGATCCATTGCTGCAAGCCATTCTGGCACAGCTGCGCCTATCCAGGGATAATCCTGTATCCTGTTTCCGCCTTTAAGCTCAGCTTTTGAACCGTTCACCTTCAGTATCCCGCTTGTCTTATCCCATTCCACCAACCTTATCCCCAGTGGTGTATTCAGGACATCAACTATACTGGTTCCGTCTATGACTTCCGTGCGGACTGTATAGAGGTAAGGACTATCCGGCGACCACAGCCTGGGAACCTTAATTGGTTTTAAGGTCTGATCGAACATGAACAGCTGGCCCGGATTAATCTCAGCCTGCGAAGTGACAGTCTGTACTGATTTATTATATGCATCAAGAACCGTTGACTGAAGAGTGCAGCTCTTTTTTACAGTATAATCATTCTTTACCCAGGTCCTGATTCTTACAACTGCTTCTTTTTCACTCACCGCAGGAGTTGTCAGAAAAACACCTCCCTCATGGGCTGCTGAACCCTGCATGGGTATATGCAGCTGGTCCTTAAGGACTATCCTGACTCCGCGGAAAATCCCTCCGTACTCATAATAATTACCACCGGCATCAGTATGAAAAGGAACATCAGTATCCTGGAAATTATTTACAGCTATTGCAAGAACATTATCAGAACCCCCAGATTTTACAAGAGAGGTTACATCAAAATCGAAAGGACCACCAATGCCACTGTGCTCACCAATAAGCTTCCCGTTAAGCCATACCCTGGAGTTCTTCTGAATACCATCAAATTCAAGGAACACCTTTCTGCCATAATATTCTTTTGCAAGTGAAAATCTCTTCCTGTACCAGCCCCATCCTGTCCACCAGTACATATTGTCATCCTCAACGCTTGCAGGGATAAAAGGATCAGACTCTCCAGTAGTCTCGTATGTACGCCAGCAATGAGGCAGGGATACAACCGGCCATTTTGAATCGTCAAATCCGAATACCTCATAGTTTTTCGCTGCGCTTTCTTTTGGAAAATAATTGAAAGTCCATCCTGAATTGATCGCCCTCTCAAGCCTCCTGTTATTCTGTTTAAGAGCCTGCTTTTTCTGGGAAAAAGATGGAATACTTATCAATGACAAGCAAATAACAATAAAAAAACTTCTCATTATCTGCATATTACAAGGATTGTTAGATTCACGAATATAATCATTTTTTCAGTGAAAATGAATGATGGTGCTGACATTGGCATAATTATTTATGAGAATTGCCTTTTCTTCCATGAATCAGGTAAACAGATGTACGGACATGATGGTCACGAGTCAAAAAATGAACTTGTTCTGACAGAAAAACAGTATTTTCCGTAAAAGTGCATTGTTAATTTTCTACACAAAACAATCAACTTAAATTAACAGATTTATGATATATTGCATAAAAACTGAAAAAAATTGAGCTAACTTCTTTGAGATATTAAAAAAATAAATACATTTGCCAGCAGAAAAGAAAAAATGAAGTTAAACCTCCTACATATTATAGTCCTCGTCATTATTGCTTCAGGCCAATGATCCGGAAATGATATGTAATATTTTAAATATACAGAGGCTTTCCGGGAAACCGGAGAGCCTTTTTTATAAAAGAATTTTTTATGAAAAAAGAACTCAGAAGCGCGACATCAATTGTTGGCAGGAATATGGCTGGAGCCAGGAGCCTCTGGAGGGCAAACGGCATGAAACAGGAACAGATGGGAAAACCCGTCATTGCTGTTGTTAATTCTTTCACACAGTTTGTTCCGGGCCATGTTCATCTTCACGAAATAGGTCAGCTTGTCAAGAGAGAAATAGAAAAACTGGGGTGCTTTGCTGCCGAATTCAACACAATAGCGATAGATGACGGAATAGCCATGGGGCACGGAGGAATGCTTTATTCCCTCCCTTCACGCGACCTTATTGCCGACAGCGTTGAGTACATGTGCAATGCGCATACTGTCGATGCCATGATATGCATAAGCAACTGCGACAAGATAACTCCCGGCATGCTTATGGCTGCCATGAGGCTTAATATCCCTGCTGTCTTTGTTTCAGGAGGTCCGATGGAAGCCGGTAAACTGGATGACAGGTATCTCGACCTGATAGATGCAATGGTAGCTGCAGCCGACAGCAAGATAAGCGACAGTGAATTAAGCGCAATTGAAAGGGAAGCCTGTCCAACATGCGGCTCCTGCTCAGGCATGTTCACTGCCAACTCAATGAACTGCCTCAATGAGGCGCTTGGACTGGCATTACCCGGTAACGGAACAATTGTTGCAACTCACTCAAACAGGGTGAAACTTTTTGAAAAAGCTGCAGGTCTCATAGTAAGCATGGCGAACAGGTACTACAAAGACGGTGATGAGTCTGTCCTTCCACGTTCAATTGCAACACGCCAGGCCTTCCTCAATGCAATGTCGCTCGACATAGCAATGGGGGGTTCAACAAATACTGTCCTGCATCTCCTGGCAATAGCCCATGAGGCAGGTGTTGATTTCACAATGAAGGATATTGATGAACTTTCACGTAAAATACCAAATATATGCAAGGTGGCTCCAAGCTCACATTACCATGTACAGGATGTTAACCGCGCAGGCGGAATCCTCGGCATAATGGGCGAACTGAGCAGGGGAAAACTTATTGACACATCAGTAAAAAGGGTTGACTATCCTACTCTGAAGGAAGCGATTGACGACTGGGATATAATGGGAGGTAAAGCCCTTCCGGAGGCATCAGAGTTTTTCAGAAGTGCACCTGGAATGAAACCAAATCTTGTAATGGGCTCACAAAGTTCTTATTACAAGGAGTCTGACACCGACAGGTCTGGAGGTTGTATAAGGGATCTCGCCCATCCATATAATAAGGACGGAGGCCTGGCAGTATTATTCGGCAACATAGCAAAGAAAGGAAGCATAGTCAAAACAGCAGGCTTTGACTCATCACTTTTCAGATTCAAAGGAAAGGCTGTCATCTTTGAATCACAGGAGGATGCAGTTGAAGGTATTCTGAATGGAACAGTAAAGGCAGGCGATGTTGTTATTATAAGGTATGAAGGACCCAAAGGCGGTCCGGGAATGCAGGAAATGCTATATCCCACCTCCTATCTTAAATCAATGGGCCTCGACAAAAAATGTGCACTGATAACCGACGGAAGGTTTTCAGGTGGAACATCCGGATTATCAATAGGTCACGTCTCTCCTGAAGCTGCATCAGGTGGAGAAATAGCACTTCTCAGAAATGGTGATGAGATTGAAATTGATATTACAGCAAGAAAAATGAATGTACTCCTTTCTGAAAAAGAACTTGAAGACAGGAGAAAAGCCGAAAATGCAAAGGGAGACAAAGCTTTCAGACCATCTTCAAGGAACAGGACAATCTCACAGGCTCTTAAACTGTATGCATACTTTGTCAGCTCGGCTGATACCGGCGGTGTAAGGGTTCATATTGATTAGCTCGCAGAATTAATAGCACCGTAAGTAATTTAAAAGACCGCAAGACCGCAAGACAACAAGACAATAACACTATTATATGAAGACGACGAGGACTAAGGAGAAGACCAGCGCGATAAAAGAAATTGAAACAGATAACAGAATATCAGGTGCCGATGCCCTTTTAAGAGCTCTTATCGAAGAGGGTGTCGACACTGTGTTCGGTTACCCCGGCGGAGCCATTATGCCTCTTTACGACAAGATGCTTGACTATGAAGATAGAATTAAACATATCCTTGTCAGGCATGAACAGGGCGCTGCGCATGCAGCCCAGGCTTATGGTATGGTTTCAGGCAAGCCCGGAGTATGTTTTGCCACATCAGGACCCGGAGCCACAAACCTGATAACAGGGATTGCGAATGCTTTTCTCGATTCAGTGCCAACAGTATTCATAACAGCCCAGGTAGTCTCTACCCTGATCGGTACTGACGCTTTCCAGGAAACAGATATTATAGGTATATCAATGCCTGTAACCAAATGGAATATACAGGTCAAAAATGCAGAGGATATTCCTGAAGCAGTGGCAAAAGCCTTCTATATTGCCCGTACAGGAAGGCCCGGACCGGTGCTTATAGATATTACAAAGGATGCCCAGGTTGAAAAAATTGATTTCAGATATAAGAAATGTGATTATCTGAGAAGTTATAATCCCAGGCTGCCGCTGAAAACAAAGGCTCTCGAATCAGCTGCCATAATGATAAATCATGCTGAGAGACCTCTTATTCTGGCAGGTCACGGAATTCTGCTCTCAGGAGCTGAAAAAGAGCTCAGGGAATTTGCAGAAAAGACAGGCATCCCTGTAGCTTCAACCCTTCTTGGTTTATCTGCCTTCCCTTCTGATCACAGGCTTTTTGCAGGTATGCTGGGAATGCATGGTAACTATGCTCCCAATATCCTTACAAACCAGGCCGACCTTATTATTGCAATAGGTATGCGCTTTGACGACAGGGTGACAGGAAATCTTAAGAAATATGCAAAACAGGCGTCTATAATTCATATTGAAATTGATAATGCCGAAATAAACAAGAACGTCACCGTGGATGTTGAGATCCATAACGATGCAAAGGAAGCCCTTTCACATCTGATCCCTCTTGTAAAACCAAATTCCTTCGAGAAGTGGATAAGAGAGTTCCGTATTCTTGACAAGGCTGAATATGACAAGGTTATAAAGAACGAAACCAAGCCATCAAACGGTGAAATCAAGATGGGTGAAGTAATTAAAATGGTTTCGGATATGACTAAGGGCGATGCAATTATCGTTACCGATGTCGGCCAGCACCAGATGTATGCAGCACGGTATTTTAAGTACAAAAATCCCAACAGCCTCGTGACTTCAGGAGGAATGGGAACAATGGGCTTCGGACTTCCGGCAGGAATGGGTTCAAAGCTGGGTTGCCCCGACAAGCATGTTATAACATTCATTGGCGATGGCGGCTTCCAGATGACTCTTCAGGAGCTCGGAACCATAATGCAGTACAACATCCCGGTTAAGGTAATTATTCTGAATAACAACTTCCTGGGAATGGTCCGCCAGTGGCAGCACCTCTTTTTCGAAAAGAGATATGCCTCTACTGAACTCGTCAATCCTGATTTTGTTGCTGTTGCAAAAGCCTTCAATATCTCAGCAAGGAAAATCGTGAAAAGAACTGATCTTGAGGGAGCTCTGAAAGAAATGCTCGATGCTCCCGGACCTTATGTTCTTGAAATCAAGGTTGAGAAAAAGGAAAACGTCTTCCCAATGATCATACCCGGAGCCGGTGTTGGCGAGATAAGACTGGAGTAGCAACAAAGAGACCGCATGACTAAATGACTACAAGACAAACAGAAAATAGAAAATGAAACAGGAGTACACAATATCGCTTTTTACCGAGGACCACATAGGAATACTCGGTCAGATAACAATAATACTTACCCGCAGGCAGCTCAATATTGAGAGCTTTACGGCCTCTGAATCTGCAGTACAGGGAGTATACCTCCTCACAATAGTTGTAACAACAACAAGTGATTTGATTCAGAAAGTGGCAAAGCAGATGGAAAAGCTTGTCGATGTCTTGAAAGTATTTGTCCATACTTCAGAACAGATTATATATCAGGAGATTGCATTATTCAAAGTATCAACAAAAGCCTTGCTCAGCGGAAATATTATTGATCATATTGTCCGCTCACACAACGCCAGGATACTTGAAGTTTCACCTGAGTTTATGATTATTGAAAAGACAGGGCACAGAGCTGATATTGCTAAAATGCTTACCCAGCTTGAACCTTATGGTGTACTCCAGTTCGCAAAATCGGGAAGGGTGGCAATTACAAAACAGGTCAAGGAGCTTACTTCCTACCTGCAGGAAATGGATGAAGCAAATAACTTCAAGGGAGATAATTTCAGAACTCTTAACTGATAGAGGCACAGGGCGAAGAGCTCCCGATAGCTATCGGGAGGGCTCAGGGCTCAGGGCAAAAGAAAAGAAAATAAAAGGAATATCAAATAGAAAAATTTAACAGGAAACAAATAATTAAAATTTAAAAACATGGCAAAAATTGATTTTGGCGGAGTACTTGAAACAGTAGTTACAAGAGAAGAGTTTCCACTTTCAAAAGCACGTGAAGTTCTTAAAAAAGAAGTTGTTGCAATTATCGGATATGGAGTACAGGGCCCCGCTCAGGCTCTTAACATGAAAGATAACGGCATCAATGTAATAATTGGTCAGGCTCCTGAATTCAAAGCCGACTGGGACAAGGCAGTAAAAGACGGATTTGTTCCCGGTAAAACTCTCTTCACTGTAGAAGAAGCTGCAGAAAAAGGCACAATTATCCAGTATCTTGTTTCAGATGCCGCCCAGAGAATATTATGGCCAAAGATCAAACCTCATCTTAAGAAAGGTGATGCACTTTATTTTTCACATGGATTTTCAATAACATATAAAGAACAGACAGGGGTCATCCCTCCTGCTGATATTGATGTAATACTATGTGCACCAAAGGGATCGGGAACAAGTGTTCGCCGTAACTTCCTTGCAGGTGCCGGTATCAATTCAAGCTATTCGGTATTTCAGGATTTCACCGGCAGAGCTGAAGAGAGAACACTAGCCCTGGGTATAGCTATTGGCTCAGGATATCTCTTCCCGACAACTTTCGAGCATGAGGTTTACAGTGACCTTACAGGTGAGCGCGGTGTGCTTATGGGCGCACTTGCAGGCATCATGGATGCTCAGTACCAGGTACTTCGCGAGAACGGCCATTCACCTTCAGAAGCATTTAACGAGACAGTTGAGGAACTCACCCAGAGTCTCATAAGGCTTGTGGATGAGAACGGAATGGACTGGATGTACTCAAACTGCAGTGCAACAGCCCAGAGAGGAGCCCTCGACTGGAGACCTAAATTCATGCAGGCAACACTTCCCGTTTTCAAGGATCTGTATAATAAAGTTAAGACAGGTGCAGAATGTGAAAGGGTCATCAGTTCTTTAAGTTCACCTGATTACAAGCAAAAGCTCGATGCCGAACTGAAAGAACTCGGAAGCTCAGAGATCTGGAAAACCGGTACTGCCGTGAGAAAGCTCAGGCCAGTCAAATAGTAAATAATATTAAAAATAAACATAGAATTCGTATGAACGATAAGGTCATTATCTTCGACACCACCCTCAGGGATGGAGAACAGGTGCCAGGGTGCCAGCTTAATACAATTGAGAAAATTGAAGTTGCCCAGGCCCTGGAAGCCCTGGGAGTCGATGTCATTGAGGCTGGCTTTCCGATTTCTAGTCCGGGCGATTTCAATTCAGTAGTGGAGATATCAAAGGCAATCTCAACTCCTGTTATCTGTGCCCTCACCAGGGCCGTTAAAAAGGATATTGAGGTGGCTGCCGAGGCACTGCAATATGCAAAAAAGAAGAGGATACATACAGGTATCGGCACCTCTCCCATGCATATTCAGCACAAGATCCGCACAACTCCTGAGGAAATAATAAAACGGGCTGCTGATGCAGTAAAATATGCACGCAAATTTGTTGATGATGTGGAATTTTACGCTGAGGATGCCGGAAGAAGCGAAAACGAATTTCTTGCCAGGGTAATAGAAGCCGTAATCAAAGCAGGAGCTACTGTTGTAAATATTCCGGATACAACAGGTTACTGCCTCCCTGAAGAGTATGGCGCAAAGATAAGGTACCTTGTTGAAAATGTTCCGAATATAAACAAGGCAACTATCTCAACTCATTGCCATAATGACCTTGGAATGGCTACCGCAAACACCATGATGGGTGTTATAAACGGAGCCCGCCAGGTTGAAGTGACTATTAACGGTATCGGTGAAAGGGCAGGAAACACCTCACTCGAAGAAGTGGCAATGATAATAAAAAGCCATTATGACCTGAATGTAAGGACCGACATAAATACAAAGCTTATATACAGCACAAGCCGGCTTGTATCAACACTTATGAACATGCCTGTACAGGCTAACAAGGCCATTGTCGGAAGAAATGCATTCGCTCATTCATCTGGGATTCACCAGGACGGAGTGCTTAAGAAGAGGGAGAACTATGAGATTATTGATCCTGTTGAAGTGGGTATCAAGGAATCTTCAATAATCCTTACTGCAAGAAGCGGAAGAGCAGCTCTTAACCACAGGCTTGAGCTCCTTGGCTTCAAATTCGGCAAGGAGGAACTCGACGAGATCTACCACCGCTTCCTGCTGATGGCTGATAAGAAAAAAGAAATTAAGGATGAGGATATAAAAGTCCTTGCAGGAGTTGTGTTCCAGGGTGAGAAATCACTCAAACTCGACATGCTTCAGGTTACATGCGGAAAATCACTTATGCCCGTAGCCACTGTTGGTATTAAGATCAACGGCGAACTGCATTATGCAACTGCCACCGGTAACGGTCCGATTGATGCATCATTCACGGCAGTTAAACAACTCATATCCAAGACAGTACACCTCGAGGAGTTTCTTATCCAGGCTATTACTAAAGGAAGTGACGACCTTGGCAAAGTACACATACAGGTTGAATATGACGGAAAAATGTTTTACGGATTTTCAGCTCATACGGATATTATAACCGCATCTGTTGAAGCATTCATCGATGCACTTGCAAAAATACAATGACCCCCTGCCCCCTGAAGGGGGTATAAAACATCGGGAAATGATGTAAAATTGACTTGTTTTAGCCCCCCTTCAGGGGGGATGGGGGGCTAAAAGGGAAGCATACAATTATAATAATTAGAATAGAATTGGAAGCAAAAACACTTTTTGACAAGATCTGGGACGGACATGTTGTCCGCTCAATAAAGGAAGGCCCTGATGTATTATACATCGACAGGCACTATATTCATGAGGTAACAAGTCCGCAGGCATTCAACGGGCTCAGGCAGAGAGGAATAAAAGTATTCCGGCCCGAGAAGACAATTGCCACTGCCGACCATAATATTCCCACAAAAGATCAGCACCTCACAATAAAGGATGAACTGTCAAGGAATCAGGTTGAGAGACTATCCCATAACTGCAGGGAACATGGTATTGAATACTTCGGACTCAACAATTCAAAAAACGGTATTGTACATATAATCGGTCCTGAACTTGGCTACACACTTCCCGGAATGACAATCGTCTGCGGCGACAGCCATACATCGACACATGGTGCCTTCGGTACTATTGCATTCGGCATTGGCACAAGTGAGGTTGAAATGGTACTTGCCACACAATGCATAATGCAGCCGAAACCCAGGAAGATGAGGATCAGTGTAAATGGCAAGCTTGAAAAAGGTGTTACTTCAAAGGATATTATACTCTACATTATCTCCCGCATAAGTGCCGCAGGAGGTACAGGGTATTTCGTTGAATTTGCAGGTTCTGCAATACAAAGCCTGTCAATGGAAGCAAGGATGACTATCTGTAATATGAGCATTGAGATGGGAGCCCGTGGAGGACTGATAGCACCTGATGAAACAACATTTGAATACCTGAAAAAACTATCTGTTGTTCATGGAGTTAAGGACTTCAACAAAGCGCTTGAAGGATGGAAAAAGATGAAAAGCGATGAAGGTGCCGTATTTGACATGGAGCTTGTTTATGATGCTGCCGACATTAAACCAATGATCACCTACGGAACAAACCCGGGAATGGGCATGGCAATTGATGCAGCAATTCCTTTAAGCGATACAGCAGGAAAAGAAGCATCTGCTTCCTATATGAAATCTCTTGCTTATATGGGCTTTAAGCCCGACATGAAACTTATCGGACATCCCGTTGATTACGTTTTCATAGGCAGCTGTACAAACGGCAGAATAGAAGACTTCAGGGCTTTTGCAGAACTGATAAGGGGCAAAAAGAAGGCTGACAGTGTCACTGCTCTCATAGTTCCCGGCTCTAAGCTTGTTGAAGAACAGATGAAGCAGGAAGGTCTTGTAAAAATATACGAGGATGCAGGATTTGAGGTAAGGCAACCGGGCTGCTCTTCATGCCTGGCAATGAATGAGGACAAGATCCCGGCAGGAAAATATGCCGTATCAACATCCAACAGGAATTTTGAGGGAAGACAGGGACCGGGAGCCAGGACACTCCTGGCAAGTCCGCTAACAGCAGCAGCCGCAGCCGTTACAGGCAGGATAACAGACCCAAGAACCTTACTCAGTTAATAATAACAAGCTTATAATCAATACAATGCCAAAAACAAAATTCAATATACTGGAGACAACATGTGTACCTCTCCCCCTGGAGAATGTAGATACTGATCAGATTATACCTGCAAGGTTCCTCAGTGCAACATCAAGGGAAGGATTCGGAGATAACCTGTTCCGTGACTGGAGGTACCTCAAAACCGGAGAAAAAAATCCTGAATTTGTACTGAATAGTCCCGTTTACAGCGGGAAGGTGCTTGTTGCAGGAAAAAACTTCGGCAGCGGATCAAGCCGTGAACATGCAGTATGGGCAATATATGACTATGGTTTCAGGGCAGTTGTCTCAAGTTTTTTTGCAGATATTTTTAAAAACAACTCACTCAATAACGGATTGTTGCCTATTGTGATATCAGAAGAACTTCTTCAGAAGCTTCAGTCACAGGTGAAGCAGGACCCCTCAACAAAGGTCCGGATAGATCTTGAAAAACAGGAATTTTCAGTACTTCCGACAGGCGATACTGCTCGGTTTGAAATTAATGCATACAAGAAAGAGTGCCTGCTTAAAGGACTCGATGACATTGATTTCCTTATTGCCATGAAGGATCAGATAACTGATTATGAGAATAATAAAATAATGGTGAAATGAGAGTTGAGATAATGGATACCACCCTCAGGGATGGGGAACAGACACAGGGCGTCTCTTATTCACCTCCCGAAAAGCTGCATCTGGCAAAGCTGCTTCTGAGGGATCTTAAGATTGACAGGATAGAGATAGCCTCTGCAAGGGTTTCTTCAGGTGAATTCGAAGCCCTTAAAAAGATTACCGAATGGGCCCGCCACAACAACCTTCACAGGAAGGTTGAGGTACTTGGCTTTGTTGACGGTGATATCTCACTTAACTGGATCCATGATGCAGGCGGCAGGGTTGATAACCTGCTCTGCAAGGGTTCCCTGAGACATCTCGAAAAGCAGCTCAGGAAAACTCCCGATCAGCATGTGGCTGACATTAAGGAAATTATAAGAAAGGCTGAAGAACTCGACATGGAGGTTAACATCTACCTCGAAGACTGGTCAAACGGGATGATCAATTCACCCGATTATGTCTTCTATATGCTTGACTCACTGAAAGATGAAAATATAAAACGTTTCATGCTTCCTGACACTCTCGGGATACTTAATCCTGATCAGACTTATGACTTCTGCAAGAAGGTCACCGACCGTTATCCCGGCCTTCACTTTGATTTTCATGCCCACAACGACTATGACCTCTCAGTTGCAAATGTGCTCGCCGCTGTAAAAGCAGGAGTAAAAGGCATACATACAACAGTTAACGGACTTGGAGAAAGAGCAGGAAATGCACCGCTTTCAAGCATAATAGGTGTGCTCAGGGATCATCTCGGAGCTGAGATGAATGTCAATGAGTTTGAAATAACAAGAGTAAGCAAGATTGTTGAAACCTTCAGCGGGATAAGGATTCCCGTAAACAAACCGGTTATTGGTGAAAATGTCTTCACCCAGACTTCCGGAGTGCATGCTGACGGCGATACCAAGGATAACCTTTATTACAACAACCTTCTCCCCGAACGTTTTGGAAGAAAGAGAAAATATGCCCTTGGCAAACAGTCAGGAAAGGCTACAGTGAAGAAAAACCTTGAGGAGTTCGGACTTACACTGAGTCCTGAATCTCTTGCAAAAGTTACGCAGCGGGTAATCGAACTTGGTGACAAAAAGGAAAATGTCACTGCCGAGGATCTGCCTTTCATAATTGCCGATGTTCTTGGAAACGACCGCAGTAATTACAAGATCTTCATAAAAAATTACAGCCTTTCACTGTCATTCGGTCTTAAGCCTTCAGCCAATATTCAGGTTGAGATTGACGGAAATCTTTACCAGGAGACTTCCTCAGGCGATGGTCAGTATGATGCCTTTATGAAGGCGCTGAGAAATATTTACGACAAGCTAGGCAAAGCCCTGCCAAACCTTATTGATTACCAGGTGTCAATTCCTCCGGGTGGTGCAACAGATGCTCTTGTTGAAACTGTAATTACCTGGGATTACAAAAGCCGGGAATTCAGAACCCGGGGCCTCGATGCCGACCAGACTGAATCAGCAATAAAGGCTACGGAAAGAATGCTTAATATTGTAGAAGGATTTAATGAAAGTGAGAAAGCAGAGGATACTGAAAAAGCCGGAATCAACTAAGCTCCTACAGTGTCATTTCATTGAATATTAACATTTTAATTAAATATAAGATTTATGGGTAAAACTTACAACATTGCCGTTATAGGTGGTGACGGTACCGGACCCGAGGTGGTCAGGGAAGGCGTTAAAGTACTTTCTGCTGCTGCTTCGAAGTACGGCTTCAAACTAAATTACCAGGACTTTGACTTTGGTGGTGAACGTTATCTCAGAACCGGTGAAGTGCTTCCGGATTCGGCAACAACTGATCTGAAAAAATTCGATTCAATATTCCTTGGAGCCATCGGTCATCCTGATGTGAAGCCGGGTATCCTTGAAAAAGGAATCCTGCTCCGGCTCCGTTTTGAACTTGACCAGTATATCAATCTCCGTCCCATAAAACTCTATCCGGGTGTTGCAACACCCCTTAAGGATAAAGGTCCGGAACACATTGACTATGTTGTTGTAAGAGAAAACTCAGGCGACGTTTACACCGGCGCAGGAGGTACAACAATGAAGGGTACCCCGGATGAAGTTGCCATGCAGAACATGGTTTACTCAAGAATGCAGGTGGACCGCTGCCTCAGATATGCTTTCGAATATACAAGGAAGAGAAACAAGAAAAGGACACTTGCCCTCTGCGGAAAAACAAACGTGCTCACCTATGTATTCGACCTCTGGGAAAGAGCTTTTCATGAAATGGGAGAAGCTGAATACCCTGATATCAAAAGAGAATACTTTCATGTTGACGCTACCTGTATGTGGATGGTAAAGAATCCGGAATGGTTTGATGTTATTGTAACAACAAACATGTTCGGTGACATAATTACCGACCTTGGTGCTATAACACAGGGAGGTATGGGCATCGCAGCAGGTGGTAACATAAATCCTAAAGGAGTGTCTATGTTCGAACCTATAGGTGGTTCAGCTCCGAAATATACAGGTAAAAATGTTATCAATCCCCTCGCCTCAATAGCATGCGGAGGAATGATGCTTGAGCATCTTGGCGAGGAAAAAGCTGCAAAAGCAATTGAAGCTGCTATTATGGATGTAACCGCAAATAAGCTCAAGGATATGGGTGCAGGCAAAATGGGATATTCAACAACAGAGGTAGGCGACCTTGTTGCCGAAAGACTCTAGAATAACAGAATATCACTTTTTGTTAATGTTTTGTGATAATTATTAATATTTCATTATCTTTGTACTTTATTTTTAAAATGAACAGAAGTATTTCACATCATCATCATTATCATACCTGCCTTCAGGCGAGGAGATAGTGATATGTGATTATATAAGGTATCATAAACCCGTCTGAGCAGTGCAGACGGGTTTTTTTATATCCGTCCCCTGCCCTGACACATAAAACAGACTGATGAACACATTGAAAATTGCGATCCAGAAAAGTGGCCGGCTAAGTGAAAATTCGAAGAAGCTTCTTGAAGAGTGCGGGATAAAATTCTCAAACGGCATAAGCGTCCTTAAAACAAAGGCATATAATTTCCCTGTTGAAGTCCTCTTCCTCAGGGATGATGATATTCCTCAATATGTTGAACAACAGGTAGCCGATATAGGCATCCTTGGTGAAAACATGGTGTATGAAAAAGACAAGGATGTGACTGTTGTTGAACAGCTCGGTTTTGCCAGTTGCAGGCTGAGCCTGGCAATACCCAGGGAAGATACTTATAACGGACCATCCTGGTTCATGAACAAAAAGATCGCAACAAGCTATCCCAAACTGCTTACCGACTTCCTCAGCAATAATAATGTTACTGCCGAGATTGAGGAGATAAGCGGAAGTGTTGAAATAGCTCCCGGCATAGGTCTTGCTGATGGAATATGCGATATAGTAAGTTCGGGAAGTACACTGATGACAAATGGCTTAAAAGAGGTTGAAACACTTCTTAAAAGCCAGGCAGTAATCATAGCCTGCAAAAACCTTGATGAGGAAAAACTGGCAATCCTCAACAGCCTGCTGTTCAGGATAAGAGCCGTAAAGAATGCAAAGGAAAACAAATATATTCTGCTTAATGCACCTGAATCTGCCATTGACAGGATCTGTGCCATACTGCCCGGAATGAAAAGCCCGACAATACTACCCCTTGCCGAAAAAGGATGGTGCAGCCTTCACTCGGTTGTAAAAGAGGATCAGTTCTGGGAAAGAATAAACCAGCTGAAGGAAGCCGGCGCTGAAGGCATCCTTGTAATTCCTATTGAAAAAATGATCCGGTAATGAGGACTATAAAATATCCTGATAAAAAAGAATGGGAGGCACTATGCAGACGTCCGGCAATAGGCAAAGCCGACCTTGAAGCTGTTGTGGGTGAAATACTTGAAAGTGTGCAAAGAGACGGGGATTCAGCCCTTTTAAGCTACTGCCTTAAATTTGACGGAGTGGAGCTTCCTGCACTTAAGGTTTCTGAAGAAGAACTTTCTGAAGCACAATCCCTCGTACCTGAAGATCTCAAAAAGGCAATAAACGTGGCCTTTGTCAATATTGACAAAGTTCACAGATCGCAGCTTGCAGGGAAAAAGGTAATTGAAACGTCAAAGGGTGTCAGCTGCTGGAGAAAAAGCCTTCCGATTGAAAGGGTGGGACTTTACATACCCGGAGGCAGCGCCCCGCTGTTTTCTACGGTTCTGATGCTTGGAATACCCGCAAAAATTGCCGGCTGCAGCAGAATTATAATATGCACACCACCTGAAATGACCGGCAAGGTTAATCCGGTAATCCTGTATACCGCAGCACTAACAGGAATCACAGAGATCTACAAGGCAGGAGGGGCTCAGGCAATAGCGGCAATGGCTTATGGAACAGAAACAATACCAAAGGTTTACAAGATATTTGGACCAGGTAATCAGTATGTTACAAAAGCCAAGGAGCTTGTTCAGAACGATGGCATTCCAATAGACATGCCGGCCGGTCCCAGTGAAGTTCTAGTTATTGCAGGGAAAAATGCCGATCCGGACTTTATCGCCGCCGACCTGCTGTCGCAGGCAGAACACGGAGCCGACAGCCTGGCGGTACTTGTAACTGATTCAGAAGAACTGGCGGAAAAGGTTACTTCTGCTGTAAAAACCCAGATAAGGGAACTCCCGCGAAAGGACATAGCGGCAAAAGCGCTTGATAACAGCTTTATTGTTATACTTAAAACGATGAAGGACTGCATTGATTTCAGTAATGCCTGGGCTCCTGAACACCTCATTATTAATACAGATAACAGTAATGAACTTGCAGAAAGTGTTGTAAACGCCGGCTCTGTTTTCATAGGACCATATAGCTGTGAAAGCGCCGGAGACTATGCCTCCGGAACAAACCATACCCTGCCAACTAACCGCTTTGCCATGAATTACAGTGGCGTTTCGGTTGAGAGCTTTATGAAAAAAATTTCATTCCAGGAGCTCAGCGCTGATGGAATTATGAACCTGGGACCTGTTATTGAAACAATGGCAGAGGCAGAAAACCTGCGGGCACATAGAAATGCAGTAAGTATAAGACTAAATAAAATCCGGAAATGACTGATATTAATAATCTCGTCAGGGAAAACGTAAGGAAGCTTAAACCCTATTCATGTGCAAGGGATGAATTCAAGGGCAGTACGGGAATATTTCTCGATGCAAATGAGAATCCCTACGGAAAACTTAACCGTTATCCGGACCCCTGGCAGAAGGATCTTAAAAAGGCGATATCCCGATTCAGAGGTATCCCTGTTAAAAACATTTTTCTTGGCAATGGCAGCGATGAGATCATCGACCTGTGTTTCAGGGTATTTTGCCAGCCCGGAACAGACAAGGCTCTGACCTTCTCTCCCACCTACGGGATGTACGAAGTATCTGCTTCGGTAAATGATGTTGAGCTGATAAAGGTTCCGTTGAACCAATCATTCCAGATCGATATTCAGAAAGTGACCCCTCTCCTTTCCGAAAGGAACCTGAAGCTGATATTCATCTGTTCACCGAACAACCCGACAGGAAACAGCATGAACATTGCTGATATTGAATTCATCCTTTCAGGGTGCAACAGCATTGTGGTAATTGACGAAGCCTACATCGATTTCAGCGATAAGCCTTCATTCAGGGACATGATAAATAAGTACCCTAACCTGATTGTGATGCAAACCTTCAGCAAAGCTTTCGGACTGGCATCTGTAAGGGTTGGCGTTGCTTTTGCAAACAAGGATATCATTCAGTATTTCAATAAGATAAAACCTCCCTACAATATCAGCGCCAATAATCAGAAATTAGCGTACAGAAAGATTCTGAGAGCTGATAAAATGGACAGACAGATAAAAAAAATACTGACTGAGAAGAATAAGCTTGTTTCAGAACTGTCAGAAATCGGTCTTACAGAACATGTCTATCCTTCTGATGCTAACTTCTTACTTGTAAAGGTTAAGGATGCCGACAAGGTTTATAGTGAACTTATAAAAATGAAGATAATAACACGAAACAGAAACACTGTTGTGAAAGACTGTATCAGGATCACTGTCGGAAAACAATCGGAGAACAGGAAGCTTCTGCATGCATTAAAAACAATCAGTCTATGAAAAAGGTACTATTTATCGACAGGGACGGAACCATAATAATAGAACCGGAGGACGAACAGGTCGACAGCTATGACAAATTCAAATTCCTTCCCGGTGCAATAACTAACCTGGCAGCAATTGCGCGTGAAACTGACTTTGAATTTGTAATGGTCTCAAATCAGGATGGACTGGGCACTCCATCACATCCTGAGGAAACTTTCTGGCCTGTCCATAATACAATATTACAAATACTTGAAGGTGAAGGAGTTGTATTTAAAGAAATTTTCATCGACAGAACAACTCCTGAACAAAATGCTCCCACAAGAAAGCCGGGTACTGCAATGCTTGTAAAATATCTTGCAACCGGAGTCGACCTTTCATCGTCATACGTAATCGGCGACAGGAAGACCGATATCCAGCTTGCAAAAAACCTGGGCTGCAAGGCAATTTTCATAAATTCTGAGCCTTCACCGGAAGCCGCACTTACTACAAAAGACTGGAATGAGATTTACTCATTCCTGAAAAAGTTTCCCCGCAAAGCAACTGTTGCAAGAAAAACAAATGAGACTCAGATTGAGGTGGAAGTAAACCTCGATGGTTCAGGAAAAAGCAATATTTCAACAGGACTGGGATTCTTTGACCACATGCTTGAGCAGATTGCAAAACACGGAAATATCGATTTAAAAATTATTGCCAGCGGGGACCTGCATGTTGATGAGCATCATACAGTTGAAGATGTTGCTCTGGCCCTCGGAGATGCTGTGCTGAAAGCTCTGGGTGGTAAAAAGGGTATTGAGAGATATGGATTTGTTCTGCCAATGGACGACTCGCTTGCTCAGGCAGCTATAGACTTCAGCGGAAGACCGTGGATTGTCTGGGATGCTGAATTCAAAAAAGAAAAGACCGGCGATGTTCCATCTGAAATGTTTTTCCACTTCTTTAAATCTTTTTCCGACAGCGCCAGGTGCAATCTCAATATAAAAGCCTCGGGCGAAAATGAGCACCACAAGATTGAAGCCATATTCAAGGCATTTTCAAAAGCCCTGAAAATGTCAGTCAGCCAGACAGGAAACTACAGTCTGCCTTCAACAAAAGGAGCCTTATGATAGCAATAGTCAAATATAATGCCGGCAACATAAGGTCGGTGCAGAATGCAGTAAGCAGGCTTGGCTTTGAAAGCAGGATAACTGATGACCCCGCAGAACTTATGAGTGCAGAAAAGGTGATTTTTCCCGGTGTAGGGGAAGCAGGCTCCGCAATGGCTTATCTCAGGAAAAGCGGCCTCGACAGGATTATCCCTGAGATCAAAGTCCCTGTCCTGGGTATCTGCCTGGGCCTTCAGCTTTTGTGCAGACATTCTGAAGAATCTGATACTGAATGCCTTGGCGTTTTTGATGCCGATGTAAAACTCTTCCCTCCTGTTGACAAAATACCTCACATGGGCTGGAATGATTTCATAACAGTAAAGGGAAAGTTGTTTAAGAATGTTTCAAAGGATGATAACGTCTACTATGTTCACAGCTATTATGCTGAAATATCTTCGCAAACCACAGCCACCTGCGAATACATAGTTCCTTTCTCAGCCGCGATGAACAGGAACAATTTCCATGCGACACAATTTCACCCGGAGAAATCAGCTCTTGTCGGAGAGACTATTCTCAGAAATTTTCTTCAGCTATGAGAATAATTATGGCAATAGATATAATGGGTGGCAAATGCGTCAGGCTGACGAAGGGAGATTTCTCGACACGGAAAGTATATAATGATGATCCTCTTGAAATTGCACTGATGCTGGAAGACAAGGGCATTAAATACCTGCACCTTGTTGACCTTGACGGGGCCAGAAACAGTAAAACAGTAAACATTTCAATTCTTGAAAAGATTACATCAAAAACCTCATTGACTGTTGATTATGGCGGAGGACTCAGAACCATAGATGACATGAAAAGAGTATTTGACTCCGGCGCAAAACAGGCCACAGCAGGCAGCATAGCAATTAAGGAACCCCTGATGTTTGCTGAAATGCTTTCATTTTTCGGTCCTGAAAAAATTATACTCGGAGCAGACTTTAAAGACAGAAAGATTTCATCATCAGGATGGACTGAAGAATCAGAAACTGATATCCTGACATTTATAAGCGAACATGTTTCAAAGGGGATTAAATATGCTATCTGCACTGACATCGGGAAAGACGGAATGCTCCAGGGCCCCTCTGAAGAAATATACAGTGAGATCCTGTCGGAAGTCAGAATCAACCTCATAGCAAGCGGAGGAATTGCCTCACTGGCAGATATCATTAGAATGAAAGAAACTGGATGTGAAGGCACTATTGTGGGCAAAGCATTTTATGAGGGAAAAGTAACGCTAAATGAACTTGCAGAACTATGCTGAAGAGGAGAATAATACCCTGTCTCGATATAAGAGACGGGAGGACGGTAAAAGGGATCAACTTTGTTAATATTATCGATGCCGGCGATCCTGTTGCCCTTGCCAGGTCTTATGCAGAGCAGGGTGCTGATGAGCTTGTTTTTCTTGATATCACTGCCACCATTGAAAAAAGAAAAGCCTTTGCCGGTCTTGTTGAAAGGATAGCCGCAGAAATCAATATTCCCTTCACAGTGGGAGGCGGAATAAACAATGTTGATGATGTTGCTGTTCTGATAAAGGCTGGCGCTGATAAGATAACAATTAACTCATCGGCAGTGAAAAGGCCGGACCTGATAAAAGAGATTGCCTCTGAGTTCGGAAGCCAGTGTGTGGTTGTGGCAATTGACACCAAGTTTACTGAAGACGGATGGAAAGTGTTTGTCAACGGAGGAAGAATGATAACTCCGTTCAAAACTGTTCCCTGGGCTAAAAAGGCCGAAGAGCTTGGTGCTGGCGAGATATTGCTGACTTCAATGAATACTGACGGAACAAAGTCGGGTTTTTCACTTGATATCACGGCAGAAGTAAGCAGGAAGGTCAATATACCAGTGATTGCATCAGGAGGTGCAGGTACTATGCAGCATTTCAGGGATGTCTTTTTCAATACAGGATGCAGTGCGGCTCTGGCAGCAAGCATCTTCCATTTCGGTGAAATAAATATACAGGACCTGAAGAAGTATCTTAAAAGTGAAAACATTGCAGTGAGATAAATTTTAGCATTCTGTATATATTCTTATATTACTGTTAGTAACACAGAGAGACACAGAGAGACACAGAGAATCACAGAGAATGCAGATAAAACAGTGAATTATGGAAAAGATTGATTTTACGAAGGGTAACGGGCTGGTTCCTGTTGTTATACAGGATTATACAACACAGCAGGTGCTGATGCTTGGTTATATGAACCAGGAGGCTCTTGAACTGACAAAAAAAGAAGGCAGGGTGACCTTCTTCAGCCGGAGTAAAAACCGCTTATGGACAAAGGGAGAAACTTCCGGCAATTTCCTGTATGTAAAGGAGATATTCCAGGACTGTGACAATGATACTCTCCTCATAAAGGTCAAACCTGCAGGACCAACCTGTCACCTCGGAACATATTCCTGTTTCGGAGATGATAATGCAAGAGGCTTCCTGTATAAACTGGAACAGGTTATCAATCAGCGTATTGATGATGACGAAAAAGATTCCTATACAAACAAGCTCTTTAAAAAAGGCATAAACAAGGTGGCCCAGAAGGTTGGCGAAGAGGCTGTTGAACTTGTTATAGAATCAAAGGATGACAACGCTGAATTATTAAAAAATGAGGCAGCAGACCTCCTTTATCACTTCCTTATATTACTCAAAGCAAAGGGAACAAACCTTGAAGAGATAGAGACAGTACTGAAGGAAAGGCATAAGGTGTAGGTTGAAGGCGGAAGGCGGAAGGCGGAAGGCGGAAGGACTCAGGGTCTCTTTGCCTTGTGCCTAGTGCCATGCGCCGTGCGTCGTATGCCGTGCGCCGTTAGCCGTGTGCCGTGCCCCCAAACTATAAATTATCAATTATTTTCCTCTTTTTATTGATTTTTATTTGTTTTTCTGAAAAATAGATTAAT